>AUXO014566808.1_pt1 | contig 24418 bp, 36 predicted proteins | sample 768731 | NCBI WGS metagenome assembly AUXO01 (sample SAMN02715735, study PRJNA202380) | gut metagenome | biome: sheep rumen | host: Ovis aries | place: New Zealand: Palmerston North | reverse complement strand
TTTAATAGCATATAGTCGATTACGACACGCTCGATTACGAGAACTTGCTAATTTTTAAAGGATAGGCATAGTTCTATCCTTATTTTTTTATGAAAGGAGAAATGATAAATATGATACAAACAATTATAAATGAACCACTTATTTTACCTAGCAATTCTAGTCCAATAGTATTTGATGAAACACCAATTAGAAGTAGATGTGCTTTTTGTTGCAATGGAGGGTGGCTAGATTATCAAGATGGAACACCTATTTTTAAAATATTTGGTAATGGATATACTGGATATTACGATATTAATTTTAGTGCTTCTGTAAGTGCTGCCGAGCCAGGTGTAGTAGCATTTGGACTTTTCGAGGACGGAATTTTAATTCCAGACACTGTAAGGGCTGTTACTATTGCTGCGGCTGATGATTATGAAACAGTTTCATTTAATAGGAAATTAAGAGTATGTCCTAGAGGTACAACAAACTTATCAGTACAAAGTGTTTCAAGTGTAATTACTCCAAGTACACCAACAACTGGTATTGCGACTACTCAACCAACTATAACAAATGCAACGTTTAATATTGCAAGATGGACTGGTAAATAATGAACAATAGTATTGTTGATAATTTGTCTTTAATACTTCAAGCATTAAGTTTACAAATATTGTTTCAAGATTATAACAATAGTGATTTGATGAACGAATTACAAAAACAAGATAGTGAATATTTAGAAAAAATAATTAAGCAGAATGAACAAATTTTAAAAATCCTTAATGAAAGGAGGTAAAAATCAATGCACGAAAGAGTAATTGATGAAACTAAAAAGTACATAAAGCAAATTTTAGATCAAGGAATAGATCAAGGAGATAATTTAAAGTATCTTGGAGAATTAATAGATATTCAAAAAGATACTTACAAAATAATTTGTATGAAGGAGGAAGATAATATGTACGGAGAATATGGAAATTATGGTCGTGGACGTAGAGCCGGATATGACAGTTATGGAGAATATGGTCGTGGTGGATATGGAAACTACGGTGATGGTTCTTATGGAGAATATAGTCGTGGAGGTTCTTATGGCAGAAGAGGAGTAGATTCTAGATACAAAGGGCATGAAAATATTGATAGAATGTATAGTGAATATGGAAGATATATGGAAGGAAAAGAAAGATACGGAGCTGGAGAGGAAACAGATAAATCATTCCATTATATGGTAAAAGCACTAGAAGATTTTATTCAAGTATTATATGAAGAAGCAGAAAGTCCACAACAAAAGCAAATGTTAATGGAAACATTACAAAGAAGTATGAAGTAACATGAGTTTTAAATACTATAATGCAAACGCTTTAAATAAGTATGAAGATGATTGCGTTATAAGGGCAATTTCTTGTGCAACAGGAAAGTCTTGGGATTATGTTTATGATTATTTAAGTGATTTAGCTCAATATGAAGGAACATTGCTTGATAAAAGAGAATTTGTTAGAAACTATTTAGATAGAACTTATAAGAGATTATATGGTATTTATGGAACGGTTGGTGAAGTATCTTTAATGTTTCCTAATGATACATTATTAATAACAATGAGAGGACATATAACATGCAGCAAACCAGATAGAAAAACAGGTTTGCCAACTATATATGATACTTTTGACTGCCGAGATAGAGAAGTAGAAAGTGTATGGATAGTTTAATTGCAAAATTTGACAAAAACAAAAGTATTTATTAAAATTAAAATGCAAATCGATTTTCTTTCATTTTTCGATTTGCTTTCTTTAAAAATTCTTTTAAATCTTTATCATATTAAAAGAACAAGTTTTATTCTTGTTCTTTTATTTTGCTTATAACTATCTCAATTCTAGGGTTATTTCTATCTATTTGCATACTGCAACCATTTAAAGATGAAACAATATTGTAATTATCATCTTCTAAAATACCATATTTGACTAAAATATCTTGAATTGCTTCTAAATAATTAGCAATATCTCTTTTTCTAGCGTCACATACATAAAATTCACATTGTAAATTAATTGGATAATTTATAGGTAATTCTCTTAAAACTGGTATATATTTTTTACATTCTTTTTCAAACTCTGTATATCTCTTGTTTTGAATAACCATTCTGTGTCCAGTTTTTTTATTAAAAACGATTTCTTGACTGTTTTTTTTCGATCTAGGATTTACTGGAATTGTAATTTTTATCATTTTTATTAATCTCTCTTTCTACTCTTAATTTAAACTTTACTTTATCTATTTCTTTTTTCACTTTTTTGAGTTTTGCAAATAATTTATCTTTAATATTTTTATCACAATAATACATATTTAGATTTCTTAAAACGCTTTTTTCTTCTAATTGCAAACGTACAAGTTTGTCCAATAATATATCTCTTTTGCTTTTATCCCTCATATTCTTACCTCAATATAATAATAACATAAATTGACTACATTTTCAAGTTATGATAATATTTAGAAAAAGGTGGTATAAATAAAATGAAAGAAAAAAAAGAAAAAAACCTAGAAATACAGAAAGATAATCAAAATGAATTAAGAAAATTAGAACAATTTTATAACGAAGGCAAAATTGATGATTTATTTAAGAATATTCAAAAACAAAAAGAAGTTTTAGTACAAGATATGATTAAATATGCAGAAGAACATAAAGAAGCTTGTAAATGGGATAAAGATGGCAATGAATTGGCTTTTGAAGTTAAAATAAATCCTTTAGTTATATCTAATTATTTTTTTAAGTCTATTGTTCCAATAGGTAGTCAAGAACCAATTTATAATGCCGAAAAATTATCAATGGTTTTTGATTATTATTGTCAAATTCTTGCAGAAGTAAATGATAAAATAGGTAATTTCCCTAGTTCTTTAACTTTATTTTGCAAATTTGCCGGTATAACATTAAACACTTTGAGGCAATATAAAAGCAGCCAAGATTATAGTATGAGAACTGTGGCAGAGAAAATATATGATCAAATTGGTGATGAAAATATAACTATGTCGCAAATGGGTATTGTTAGAGAAAGAAGTACGATTTTTAAAATGAAATCGCAAAACGAATTAGTTGAAAAAGTACAACCACAATTAAATGGAAATGTAAACATTGTTGTCGACTTAGACAAAGTTAATGAAAGAATAAATAAATATAAACAATTTGCTAGTAAAAAAGGGAAGTAAATTAAATGAAAGATACCGAAATAAAAAAAGCAATAGAAGAAACTCTTACCATATTAGAAAATAACTTTAGATATTCTTATGGAAATAAAATAAGCTTCGAAGAAATATTTGAAATGATGAAGGATCTTTATGGTTTATTTTATAATTATGAGAAAAATGTTAAGGAATGTGGTAACTTAGTTATAAAAAGATATATACCTTTACTTGATTTGTTGCTAAAAATAGATAATAATTCAAATCATAATGTTGAATATGATAAAATGCTAAAATACGCATATAAATTAGGTGCTAGAGTGAGTCTAGAACATTATATGGTATATAGAGAATGGAATGAAGAGAATGGTTTCTTTAAAATAAGATACAATATTATGCAAGGATATATTCATTATCTTGATGAAATTGAAACTAATCCAAATTTTGAAATGCTAATAGCTAATATGCCATCAGGATATGGGAAAACTTACCCAGAAAAAATTAGCGAGGCTTGGAGTTTTGGAATTGATGATAGTGGATCAATACTTTCTTTGTGTTCTAATGATACAGTTGTAAAAGGTGGAAGTAGAACTGTTATTAATGAAATAAAAAGTGAACCATTTGGAGAAGTGTTTCCAAATCTAAAATATGATAAAGATGATAAGGATTTCTTTTTAAAAGAAACAGATGGTGATTGGAAATTAAGAGGATGTAAATTAATGGCTAGTTATAATGCTTCAACTACAAATTCAAATGTAGTTGGGCAAAGAGCAAGTAAACGAATCCATATTGACGATTTATATCCAAATTACAAAGAGGCAATGAACAAGAATTTAAATGATGAATATTACAACAATTATCACACCGTATGGAAGAAAAGGTTTGTTCAAGAAGCAAAATATCACAAAATAGTAATTACAGGTACGCTGTGGGCTAGTGATGACTTTATTGCCAGAATTATAGCATTTGAAAAGGCAAAAAGAGAATTTGTAAAACATCCAAAATATCCATATACATTTATTAGTAAAGATGGGAAAGTTGCGATAATTCAAGTTCCAGCTTTAGATTACGAAACAGGAGAAAGTGTTTGTCCAGAACTAAGAAGCACCGAAAAAGTATTAGAAGATAAAGAATCAATTGAAGAGTATTTATTTCAAACGAACTTTCAACAAATACCAACCAATCCAGAGTCTTTAGGTTTTAGTTATGAAAAATTAAGACTATATCGTACAATTCCAAATACAGATTATGCTGGAGCTTATTCCGTAATAGACGCAACAAGAAAAAGCGGTAAAGACTTTTTTGCAATGCCTATATTTAAAAAAGTCGAAAACGACAACAATATAGATTATTATTTAAAAGACTGTTTATTTACTAGAACAGCCACAAAAGATATGTACGAGCCTATCGTAGATAAAATAATAGAACATAATATAATATTATTAGTAATTGAATCAAACGTAACTAGCGAATTAAAACAAAATATAGAAAAAATATTAAAAAGCAAAGGGATAACACCACCAGAAATAATAGAAAAATATAATACTATACCAAAGCCAACAAGAATTGAAAATGAAAAACATATAATAAAAAAACAACTTGTTTTTCCGGAAAAAGGAATGTATGGTGCTAATACTGACATGGGTAGATTTATGGACAATTTAACCACATACAATTCAACTGGTACAAATTCGAATGATGACGCCCCAGATAGTTGTGCTTTGTTTGGAAGCGAAATAATAGAAGAAAATAGCCAACCACAAGTTGCAGAACCTTTAGATTTTGTAAGACGATTTATATAATAAAATCGTTCTTTTTTTCGTATAATTTGACAAAATTGATGTTTTATTATACATTTATTAATTGATTTAAAGTGAGTTATACTCTAATGATAAAGGAGTGTATTTATGAAGACATTTGGCAGAACTACAATTTATGCCCCATTTACAGAAGAAGAATTTTTATCTGGATCTGATAATGACATACAAAATAAAATTTATGATATTTTAAATAATAGCATTACTATACATGAACAAAACAAAAAAGAAAGTCAATACTTGCAAAACTATTTATACGGAGATCAAGATATAAAAAACAAAGTAAAATTAACAAGAACAGATATAAATAACAAAGGTGTTGAAAATTGGGCATTTGCATTTATGGATTGGAAAAAAGCTTTCTTACTTGGAAAACCAATACAATACGCTCCATTAAACGATGTTGCAAATGACGAAATATCAAAATTAAATAGTTATGTAAATTATGAAGGAAAAGCTCAAAAAGACCAAGATTTATTTGAAGATATATTTACTTGTGGTAGAGCATTTAGATATAATGTTGGAAGCAAAATTGATGATGATGATGAAGCCCCATTTGATATTGTTAATTTAGATGTGTTAAATACGGAAGTTGTTTATTCTAACTCAATATATCACGAACAATTATTAGCCTATGTACAAACCGATATGCAATATATAGTTAGTGAAGTAAACCCAGAAACTGGAAAACCAGAAAATAGGGAAGTAAATTACGATGAATTTACAGTATATACAAGAAATAGACAATATACAATAAATAACAAGAATGGAAACTTTCAAACAATAAAATCTAGCCCTTTAATAGCAAATAAACACATTGTAACAGAATACTTTTTTAATAAAAAAAGAGAAAGTATGCTAGAACTTGTAAAAGATATATTAGATGATATAAATGATGTAGAAAACTTTGATAAGGACGATATTGAAGGATTTGTAAATGCTATTATGGTATTTACAAATGCAGAAGTAAACGAAGAAGGAATGAAAGCGATTCAACAATATGGAGCTGTTTCTATTAAGTCAACGGATCAGAAAAAAGCTAGTGTTGAACTTTTACAAAGTAGATTAAAATCTTTAGATACTCAAATATATTATTTAAGAAAACTTAGCGCATTACATAGCATTTTAAGTGTTCCACAAGCAACGCAAAATGGTGAAATTAGCAATGCCGAAACAGGTAAAGCAGTATTAACCGGACAAGGATTTACAAGTGCAAGTGTTAGAATACAAAATGAAGAAAACTCATTTAAAGAATGTGATAGAAGAGCATTAAAGGTAATTTTGAAAATATGTAAATCAAGTGCTGATAGTGGTATAAAAAATCTTAAAGTAAGCGATATTGACATTAAATTTAGTAGAGATTTGAGTGACAATTTATTAACCAAGACAACAGCTTTGTTAAATTTAAAAAGTGCGAATATACCACCAGAAATAAGAAACGCTGTTATTAATCTATTTAGTGATCCATTAAGTGTTACTAAAATGCAGGAAGCATACGAAAAAGAATTAAGAGAAATACAAAATGAATTGGACAATAGAAAATCAAATAATAACGAAAATAAAATAAATGAAACTTCTAATAAACTTCAAGATAATACGCAAATAGAGAATCAAGAGCAATAAAATGCTCTTTAAATGGGAAATAACGGTATCCGGCTGGTTCAACTCCAGCTATCCCACCTAAATATAATCTCTAATATTGTTTGTTAGTTTATCGTTAAAACTATTCGTTAAGGAGGAGATAATATGAATCGTGAAAAGGCAAGAGAAATTTTAGGAGAAAACGCTACGGAGGAACAAATTACTAATTTATTAAATCAATGGCATTTGGACGAAAGTTCAAAAATAAAAGATTTAGAAAACAAAGTAAATAACCTCACTGAGCAAAACAACAAATATAGTGATTATGACACTATAAAAAAACAACTTGATGACATTAACAAAGCTAATATGACAGAACAAGAAAAACTTGAACAAATGAAAAAAGAAGTAGAACAAAATCTAAAAAATTCAAGAATTATCGTTAATACTGCCAAAGCAAAAGATATTTTAGTAGGATTAGATTTAGATGATGACATTATTTCAATGTTAGTAAGTGATGATGAATCTAAAACTATTAATAATGCTAACAAATTAAAAGCAAAGTTTGAAAGTCAAAAAGAAATAGTCGCTAAAAAGACAAAAGAAGATTTAGTAACTATGAATGTACAACCTACAATTTCCAATGTACCTCAAACGAGTGAACCTATGAATTTTGAGAGATTTAGCAAAATGAGTGCTGAAGAGCAAAATCAATGGTTATTAGAAAACCCTAGTGGTTTAGAAAATCTTAATTAGAAAATAAAGGAGAGAAAAAAATATGGAAAAATTTAGAGATAAGATTTTTAATGAAGAAGTTTTTGAAAAATATTTAAAAACTTTACCAAGTACAAAAGAAAATTCATTAATTAAAAACAGTTTGTTTACAGTTGTAAATAAGTACAAAGCAAAAATGAGTGAGCAATCAGGAGGATATGCAGTATTAGAACCAATCAAAGGAAGATTAGGTGGAACTCCTGTAAATTATGATGGAAATACAAATATTCCTAAAGGTAGTGAAAGAGATACATTCTTCCAAAGAAAGATTTGCTATGGTCGTGCAAAAGCTTGGGGAGAATATGATTTTGCTAGTGACGTTACGGGTACAAACTTTATGGCAGAAGCACAAGAAGTTAAAGACTATTGGGATGAAAGACGTCAAGAAACAGTATTATCAATTTTAAAAGGTATTTTTGGAATGACTGGTGGTGCTAATGGTAACTTTGTTACAAAACATACATACGACATTACCAATGAAACTAATCCAAATCTTGGCGCTGATTCTATGAATAGAGCTTCTCAAAAAGCTTTGGGAGATAAAAAAGCAAAATTAGATATTTCTTTTATGCATAGTGCAGTATCAACTAATTTGGAAGGTTTAAATTTAATCGATTTCTTAAAATATACTGATAGTGATGGAATTGAAAGAGATTTAACTATTGGTACATTTAATGGTAGATTAGTAGTAGTTGATGATGATATGCCAACAGAAGAAGTAACAGAAGGTTCTGGAGATACTGCTACTACTTATACTGCATATACTACTTATGTATTCCAAAAAGGTTTCTTTGAATATGAAGACATTGGTGCAACAACTCCAAGTGAAATTGCTCGTGATCCTTATGACAAAGGCGGAAAAACAGATTTAATTACTCGTGTAAGAGAAATGATAGTTCCTTACTTAATCTCATACAAAGGAACGGGAAGTGTGTCACCAGAAAATACTGATTTTGAAAATGGTGCAAATTGGGAATTGGCAAACAACGATAAAACTGGTTCTGCAAAAGTTTACGTTGATGATAAACTAATCCCAGTTGTACAAATTATTTCAAGAGGATAATATAAAAGGAGAGATAACTTATGGAAAGTTCAACAGAACAAGGTATTATTACACAATTTGATTTGTTAAAAGAAAGAATAGAATACGATGAAAAAATATTTACTAATAATTATATTTATATAAAAGTATTAAATAGACTTCTTGAAGATAGCAAATATGTTGGGCTTTCTTTAAGATTCCCTTATGTAGAAAATTGGGATATGGATTTACCCAAAAAATATAATAATTGGCAATTAAGATGTGCTACTGAAATATATGAACAAATTGGCACAATAGGATTAAAGTCTTATGCAGAAAATGGATTATCTTGGACTAGAGATAGTACATATATAAGCAACGAATTAAGAAATGAAATAGAACCAATGGTTGGTTATATCAAAGTGAGTGATGAAAATGAAGATGTTCAATCCTAAAAATCATGTATTTCAAAATTGGAATAAAGATTTATACATTGCAACAAAAAATAAAGTAATATTAGATGAATATAATAATCAAATAATAGAATACAATAAACCATTTTACTTTGGTAAAGTTAATTATCAGCCAATGAATTGGAGAGATCTTCAATCATATATGAGTGCATTTGGGGAAACTTCAAAACAAATAGTTGGACTATTAATAGATTATAAAGATTTAGGTAAATTTGATGAATTTGATTTAGCCTATTTGTACGGTGCAACACCAGAAAATGAAGAAATATATGGTAGCAATGCTAATTATATTGTTAAGTCTTATAAACCACAAAATACTAAAATAATGGTAGTATTTGAAGAAATAATAAAAGATAACGAAGAGGAGGAGTCATAAATGGATAAAATTAAAATTCAAAACAAGAAAACTGGTGCTATTGAAGAAGTAAAAAAAGAAATAGCCGGTGACTTTATTGGTACTCAGGAATGGGTAATTTATGAAAAAAAAGAAAATAAAGAAGAACCAAAGCCAATTTTCAATAAAGAAGATAAATAATGTTTAAAGTTCAAATAAATATAGATAGTATAAAAAAAATAGATAAATATATTGAATATGTAGATAAAATTAAAAACATGAAAAATGATAAAGAATTTCAAGACTTCATTAAAAACAAAAGTTGGGAAACATTAAATAAAGTCATTAACAATCGTTTAAAAAGTGGTCAGACAACAAATGACGACAGTATAGAATTGTATAGAAATAGCAATTATATTGAAGATACAGACGATGGATTTATTATATATAATAATGCAAAAATACCTGCTAATGTAAACGGAAAACAGAATAGCATTGAAAATTATCCAAATGGAGAATTTAGCATAGCTCTTGCGTTCGAATATGGTGTTGGTATTGTTGGAATAAAAACAGGAAATGAACAATCTTGGGATTATAACATTAATAATTACAAATTTGGTTGGTTTCTTCCCAAAAATGTAATGGGAGAAAGCGGAATAAGAAATATTGGTTACGAAGGTTTTCAAATTTATAGATTTACTGCTATTGAAATAGAAAACCAATTACCAAAATGGGTAAATGAATATTATAGGAGGGAACAAAATGAATAATTATGATTTTTATGAAGAAACATTTAATAATTATAAAGAGTTTATTCAAGAACAATCAACTTATAATACAGAAGTTGTTAAGTATAATACAAATAAAACTTCTAAGTTCCCAACTATTGTATTTACTATGTCTAATAACACAAATACAGATAATGGAACAGTAGACAAAATAGAATTATATGACGCTATATATTTTACTATCAATATATATACAAAAGATAAAACTAAAGGTACAAGCATTGTGACTTCTTCACAAGTTATTAATAATGAATTGAGTAAATTAACGACTCAATTTTTTGGGAATATAATGGGAATGAAAAAAACATTAGATAGCCCAGAACCAAACCTCGATACAAGTATATTGAGAAAAGTTATTCAATATCAATGCTTAAGAGGAAATGTAAGAGGAAATATAATAAGGAGATGATTTAATAAATGATTAAATTAAATAGTATTGAAGATAGAGCTTTATCAGAACATACAGGCAGTGCCTTGTTATCAAAAAAGGCAAACGGAAAATATTCTATCTTTTTACCAGTTGAAGAAACTGGAGAAAATGGTTCAACTCCAAACTTATTAGACAAGACGGCAATTGGTAATAGACAAGCAACAGGAGTTGAAGGTAGGCAAGAAAACCCACAAAAAACTATTCCATTCTATCTACATAGAGATAATTTAAACGCTATTGAAGAAGTAGAAGGACAAGTAGTAGATTTTTTAAGACTATTACCAGACTTTACTGGATTTAAATATAGTGGTACTGTAACAAAAATGGCTAATAGCACAGGTCTTAATTCATTAGAACAAGGACAATTAACTATTACACCAACTACGCAAGATGTTTATGTTGAAAATTGTTATGGGTTAGTAGAAGATACAGTTGTATTTACAAGTGCGATTGATGAAGTTATATATCTATCAGCAACACAAAGTGCTGCAGATCATACTAAGGTATATAATTTAACAACAAATCCAGCTGACGCTACAATTGCTGCAAGTTCATCTTCAACAGCAACAGCAACAGCAACAATGGGAACTGGTGCAAATAATCATCAGTTAACTATTACTGGAGTTGCAGCAGGTTCAACAATTGTAACTTTAACTTCTTCAAAAACTAATTATAATTCATTTAAGAGAACAATTTTAGTAGTAGTTGAATAAATTTAAATAAAGTCCTTTTAAGAGAGTTTTTTGTAAAAGCTAGTAAATATATTTGCTTCCTAAAACTCTCTTAAATGGCAACTAAAAAGGTCTACTAGGCTTTAAAATGAAAGGAAAAGGTAATTACAAAATGAAAAAAAATGAAATAATTGAATTAAACGGTGTTGAATATACTCTTGAACTTAATAGAGAAAGTTTTCTACAAGTAGATAAACTTTGCAATATAGAAAAGTCTATGAACTTTATAAAAAAAGGAATTTACGAATATTTAGATGAAGAAGAATTAACAGATGATTTTGATCTTAATAAGTTAAACATAGATGAAGATAAAATAGAGGAAGAAGCCGAAGCAAAAGAGAAAAAAATAAAAGACATAATGGAAAGAGCTTTTTTAATATGGTTAAATCCTAATCATCATTTAAATATTACACAAGTAAGAGAAATTTTAAAACCTTATTATGAAGATGATGACAAATTTAGTTGGTTAGGTGAACAATATGGAAAATATTTACAAGAATGTGTAGAAATAAGAGAACAATATAACGAAGAAAGAAAAAACTTGAAAGCCCAAGCCAACAAGAAGAATTAGAAAATAATAACGGAGAAGATATTTTAAAAACAAAATATAACAATTCTTATTATGAATATTATTGTAATTATCTTTATCCACAAGCAATAGAGTACGGTATGAGTGCAGAAGAATTTTGGAGAGATGATCCACAATTGTTTGTTTCATACCGTACTTTTTATATTAACAAAAAAAAGCAAGAAGCAGAAGAAATAGACTACCAATGTTGGTTATTGGGCAATTATATACATAGGGGAAATGGGAATTTAGTAGGTAACTTAATGAAAATGTTAAGTGGTATGTTTAGCAAAAATAGAAGCACAAAAGAATTGCCAAATTATCCAGAAAAACCTTATTTGCAAATTGATAAAGAAAAAAAAGAAAAAGAAAATATAGAAAGAAATGAAAAAATAAAAAAAGAAAAGTATGATAAATTTCAAAGTACATTAGTTTATCAAGGAACATTAAAACAAAGATATTTAGAAAATCTTAAAAATAAAGATAAGACTAAATAGAAAGGAGAGTGAAATGTTTTGTGAACAACCAGACGGATGTAAGCATAAAATTTAAAAACAGTGTAACAGGTGAAAAAAAACTTCAACAATATGCTCAAACTCTTTCTACAATTAAATCTGTACTAGATGGAATGGATAAAGGCGCTGCACAGCAATTAGAAAAAAGTTCTAAAAATGTAAAAGAAGCAGATACAAATATGCAAAAAATGAGTAAAAACTTTAATTTAGCATTTAATTATACTGCTTTAAGAACATTTGCAAGAGGACTAGGCAAAGTTGTAGAAGGATTTAGTTCAATGACTTCAAAATCAACAGCTTTTCTAGAAGATTTTAACTTGTTTCAAGTAGCTTTTAGAGGAAATTATACAGAAGCAACAAAATTCGTAAATAAATTAAGTGAAATGTATGGTTTGGATGAAGATTGGTTAATAAAAACAACTTCTCAATTTAAACAATTATCAAACGCTATGGGTTTAGCAGAAGAAACTGGTGAAAGAGTTTCAAAACTTATGACAGAAATGGCAATAGATATTTCTTCTTTATATAATATTGATGTAGAAAGATCAAGTTCTATATTACAATCTGCATTAGCTGGTCAAACAAAACCAGTTCGTTCTTTGGGGGCAGACATTACCCAAGCAACATTGCAGCAAACTTTAGATAGATTAGATATAAGTGCGCAAGTTTCTCAATTAAGTTATGCTGAAAAAAGATTGCTTATTATGATAAGCTTGACACAACAATTAAGTGGTGTAACAAACGATTGGGGAAGAACATTAGAATCACCAAGCAACCAAATCCGTATAATGAATGAACAATGGGAAAGATTACAAAGGAATGTAGGAAATATATTCTTACAAATAGTAGGAAAAGTTTTACCATATTTAAATGCGGTTTTAATGGTTTTAAATGAAATAGCAAAAATAATAGCAAGTTTATTTGGATATAAAATAGACGATTTTGACTTCTTTGATGAATCTGCTGTTGGTGGAATAGAAGATTTTGGAGAAGCTTTAGATGGTGCTTCTGAAAGTGCAAAAAAGTTAAAACAAGGTTTAAGAGGGTTCGATAAGCTAAATGTCATAAGCACTTCAAATGCTTCTTCTGGAGGAGCAGGAGTTGGTGGTGGCATAAATCCAAAATTAATGGAAGCTTTTAATAAAGCATTTGACGATTACCAAAAGAAACTATCAGATGTACAAATGAAAGCAACAAAAATAAGAGATACAATAATGGAATGGTTAGGTTTTACAAAAATCATTGATAAAAAAACTGGAGAAGTTAGTTTCAAATTTGACCATATAACAGGTGGAACAGTATTAGGAGCTTTAGCAGTCGGAGGTAGCATATACAATGGTATTAGAGTAATATTAAAAACTTTAAATAGAATTGGATTAATTAAATTTACTAATATAAAAGGAATATCATCAATATTTACTAAATTATTAGCGGTTGCTAAGCTACATCCTGCATTATTGTTAATCAGTGGTGCTATTATTGGTATAGGTTCAGCATTAATATATGCGTACAAACATAATGATATATTTAAAGAAAAAGTAGACAAAATGGTATCTGATTTAAGAGAAATGTTTGACGCATTGTTACCATATATTAAAGGAGTGTTCGAAGGAATATTTAATATTATTAAACCAATATGGAATTTAATAGTAGAAATTGTAAAATTTAGCGTAGGAGTAATTTACGAAACAATAGTTCGGGTTTTTAGTGATATGATTGATATAATTAGCGGAGCGGCGAGAATTATAACAGATATAGCAAAAGGTGATTGGAAAAAAGCACATGAAGATTTACTTGAAGTAGTTAAAAGTTTAAGAGATAATGCCGCAAGATTTTATACTGCAATAGGTCAAAAAATAATTGATCTTGCAAAGTCAATATGGAATATTTTATCAGGTTTTAATTGGTCAGACTTAGGATATTCTGTTATGAATAGTATATTTGGTGGTATAGTTGGCGCAATAAATTGGAAACAACTAAACGATATTGGTAGTCAAATATTTAATGGTATTTTCGATGGAATGTTTAGTTTTAAGTCAAAACTATCAGGATGGGCAAGTTCATTTGTAAAAGGTATTAAAGACGCTTTAGGTATTCACTCACCAGCAAAACTAATATTAGACGCTAAAATTGGAGATTACTCAATGGAAGCAATTAGTTTGGGAATGGAAAGACAATTACCACAACTTAAAAACCAAGCCGAAGATATTGTTAATACATTAAGAAGTGGTGTTCAAGAAGCAAGTATTGATTCCAACTTCAATTATAATATACCTTCGTTTAATCAAAATTCGTTGGCTTTTGCTTCATTAGGATTAGGAAATGATAATAAAGGATTTGGTACAACAGTAAGCCCTACAATAATTGTACAGGTTGGAAATAAAGAAATTGCAAGACAGGTTATAGCAGATTTACAGGGAATGGCAAAAGATAATGGAAAGCCAATTGTAATAGGAGGTTAAAAATGGAAGAATACGATAAATTATATATAAGACCTTATGGAAGCTCCGATTCGTTTCAGGAGTTTCCATATAAAATAGATGGAGTTAATACGTTGCCAGAACACGATGTAGGTGCAAATGATGTCGACTTAGACGCTTATACAAATACAGCTGGATATACCATAAGGAATAGAATTAGACACGATGTTGCAACATTAGAATTTAATGTTCCAACAATGACTGGGGAAGAACTTCATGCTTTGTTTAATATGACAACAAATGTTTGGCTAGAATGCAGATTTTTTTATGAACCAGTTTGGGGATTTGTGAATAAGAAAATGTATAGAAATGCAACAGTAAAATTTCATAAATATTATGTAGATGAAGATGATCCAGAAAAAAACATATATACAGATATAAACTTTGGTTTTGTAGAAGAATAGAGGTGTTTAAATGGCATATTTAACAAATACAATTAAGAATGTAGAAGGCACAAGCATATCTATCAATGATTCTTACAAATTAAAAGACTTAACATTAGAAGGCGACACAACCCAAGACGGAACGCCAACACCAGATAACCCTGTACCAATAGAAGTAGTAACAGGAGAACAAGAGATTAGTGTTGTTGGGAAGAATTTGTTTGATTATTCAACAAATATAATTAATAATTCTTCTTTTAATAATACAACAATGAAAATAGTTAGCGATAGTAATTCTAATTTATCATATTGTAAATGCGAGCCAAACACGACTTATACGATTTCAAGAAGAAATCCAATGGCTCAAAGATTTCACGTTGCAACAACTGAAAATATACCAAGTGTAAACTCAAATATTTTATCATTTAATTATAATAATTCTGCTACAAGCATTACAATAACAACGCCTTCAAATGCACATTATATTGTGGTTAGGTTCATATACAATGAAAAAGCCGATTATGAAACTTATGCAAAAACAATTCAAATTGAAAAAGGCTCAACTGCAACCGATTTTGAAGAATATAAAGGACAAAGTTATGAAATAAATCTAGGAAAACAGTTATTTGATAAAAGCAAAGCGACAACAGGGAAAGGTATATCTACTTCAAATGGTGGTTTGTATAATAATACTGATTTATTTGCCACTGATTATATCGAAATAACTCCAAATACAAGTTATGTAGTAAATGGTTATAGCACAAGTGCAAATCGTGTATATGGGGCTTGTTATGATGCCTCAAAGACTTTTTTAGTAGGTATAGCAACTAGTGCAAACATATCAACCTTTAAAGTAACAAATTCAAGTGCAAAATATATAAGATTAACAGGTCTTATGAGTGATATAGATACTTACCAATTAGAAAAGGGAACAGTATCAACGCCATTTAGTACATATAAAACACCAATAGAACTATGTAAAATAGGAAACTATAAAGACTATATTAAGAAGAGTAGTGGAAAGAATTTATTTGATAAAGGCAATGCAAATATATTAAATGCTTATATTAATGGAACAACCAATAAGATAGTAAACAATGCTAATGCAAGAACTCTTTATATTAGTTGCCAACCAAATACTACATATACAGTATCAAGAATAGCAGGGCAAAGATTTATTGTAGGAGATACAACTGAATTACCTACTAATGACGTAACATTGAATGGTAGAGTTACTGATAATACTGGTTCTAATATAACAATAACGACAAAAGAAAATTCAAATTATTTGTGTGTATTTTATTATTTATCTAGTGCGGACACCTTAACCGAACAACAAATATTAGATAGCATTATGCTAAACGAAGGCACAACTGCTCTACCATACGAACCATACGGAACAAATTGGTATATAGAGAAACAAATAGGTAAGGTTGTGTTAAATGGTAGTGAGAGTTGGAGTGTTTTTTATACAGGTGCATCTAATTGGTGGTATCAAGCAAATAATGTAATAACTGCAAATAATACTGAAAGTGTAAGGTCGCAAAATAAATGTAATAGATATGTATATGCAGTAGTTGGTACTTCAACTACAAATCAAGGAATATGGTATGGAGATACTTATATAAGAATTAGATATGGTACTGAAGATACAGTAGCAAACTTTAAATCTTGGTTATCTTCAAACAATGTTATAGTATATTACGTTCTAAAAACCCCAACCTACACCACAATAACCGATACAGAACTAATAAACCAATTAGAAAGTATTAGACTTTTAGAGGGGTTTAACAATATCTCAATTAGTAGTGCAAATTTGAGTAGTCCAATTAACTTTTTATATTATTCTACTGACAATCCATATCTAGAAAAAATATATAGTCAGGATGATAAAAACGATTTAAAAATTTGGTTTGATGACGTTGAACTTCAAGATTCAAGTAGATATTGTGAAAAAATAACAAGAACGGCAAGAATATTGCCAGATGATGGTTCAAAAAGATTTTCTCTTGACAACTTTATTTCTACTAGTGTCGAAGTTATATTACATAATGTAGATATAGAAAATATAAAAGACCAAGTAAAAATTTCAATTGGTACGTTGGTTGGAAATGAATACACATATATACCTCTAGGTGTATTTAACATACAAGATAAACCAGAAAAAGATGGAAACAAGATCACATTAAAATTAAGAGATAATAGAGTTAAATTTGATTTTAATTACAATGCAAAGCCTTTAATTGATGAAGAAGGTGGTTCTGCTAGTAAAAAGCAAATATTAAATGATATTTGTAAAAAAGCGGGGGTAAAAAATTGTGTTCTGTCTTTTAATGGAGAAAATGATATTTTAGGTATATACGACAATACAATTCAAGCCTCTACCTATATTTCATATCTTATGGAACAAGCAGGGTTAATTCCAACCATTGATAGAAATGGAAATTTAATTGCAATTGATTTAAGTAATGTTGATAAATGGAAAATACCATTAAGTATAGTAGAAAGTTATGAAAAAGGAGAACCATATTCGATAGATAGAGTTGTTTATGAAAGCGGTGTCATAAAATATCAAACAAGCGAAGATGAATCTTTAAATACATTATACATAAATGGTGCAAACCCTTATATTTTTGATGAATCTCAGGTTTTATATATTTTAAATAAATTAAAAGGATTTGAAATAGATAGTATAACAACAAAAAGAGTGCTAGGAAATCCAGCAATTGATCCTTATGATATTATAGAAATATATAACGATATAGATGGAACAAACGATATTGTATTTAGAACTTTGGCTAATACAGAATATACATATAACGGAGTTCATAGAGATACATTTGATACAACAATAGGAAAAGAAGAAAGAACTGAAAATGTAAGTAAAAATAGTGAAGCAACTTATCGTAAATCGGCAAAAACGGAAATAGATAATATAAACGCTAACATTTCATTATTAGCGACATCAACTGAACAATATCAAACAGAAAGTAACAATAAAATAGAGAATTTAATAGAAAGAACAAATACCGTAGAGCAAACGCTTACATCAACACAAGCAACAATTGAAGTAATGCAAAGAGATATAATTGATGGTCAAGAAACACTACGAAACAACTTAGTAACTATCGATATAAATGGATTAAATGTATCAACAAGTTCATCAAAAATATCAACAAATTTAGACAACAATAGTTTTGATATAAAAGATAATAGTGGAAACACTTTAACTTTTATTGGATATGATGAGGAAGAAGGAATTTCAAAAGCACAAATGGACAACTTAACTGTTACAAATTATTTTGTGGCAGGATACCATAGAACGGAAAAAATGAATATAGATGGGGAATATCGCACTGGCGATTTCTATATAGGAGGTTAGTATGGCCACATTATTAACTACAACATATCAACAAGTTGGTACAATATTTTTGACTTATGGAGAGATAAGACTTTATGCAAGATACTCTTCGCAAGATAATGCAAACAACTTAACAAACTTTGATTTAAAGACAACATATTATACTTCACAAAACACTATTTCATTTAGCACAGCAGACAACTACTTGTATGGTACACACAAGAGCTTTAATGGTTCAACGTTTTATAGAGGAGAAACAACATTAATTGAAACAAGTCGACAACAATATCACGAACAAGATGGTTCAAGTCCAATTGTAAATATTGGAACTGTTTGGGAAGCGTCTTTTGGAGGTAATGGGGAAGTTTATACAGACATCACTTTTCCAAAAATTGATAGATACCCAATTATTGTAAATGCTCCAAACTTTACAGATGAAGAAAATCCAACAATCACTTATACGACAACTTCTGGATTTTCAGGAGCAACCTATCAAGCGTGTATTTCTTTAACGACCGCAACTGACGACATTCCATATAGAGCGGTAAATCTTGAAAATGGAAGTTACACGTTCAACTTAACAACGACCGAAAGAAACACTTTAAGAAATGCTACACCAAACAGTAACACTCTAAATGTTGTATTCATATTGAAAACTACCGTAAATGGAACTGATTACTTTTCTTCTGTTACGAGAACAATGACAATTATTAACAATGCTCCTACACATACACACACCGAGATCGAAACAAATCAAAAAGTTGTTAATGTATTAGGAACAAACAATGCTAACACGATTATCAAAAATGCTTCTATTATGAGAGCAACAATTGTTCCAAGTGCAAAAAAAGGAGCAACCATAAGTAGTGTCAATGCTCAAAGCACAGGATATTCAAGGACATTGACTTCCCCACCTTACGTTTTCGATATACCAATGAAAACCACTAGTTACGCAATACTAACAATTGATAGTCGAGGAAATTCAAGAGCAGACCGAGTAAAGAAAACCCTAATCGATTACAATCCAGTTTCTTTGACTTCCTTTGAATTTAAAAGGGAGAACCCAACAAGTTCTACCATTATTGTAAATTTGGAAGCCTATTATTTCCAACAAACCTTTGGTTCGACAACAAACGTTCCAACAGTAAAATGGAAACTAAATAACGGAACAGAAACAACAATACCAAGTTCTAACTATGTAATAGATAATACAAACCACAAATTAACTATTTCGAATTATGAAATATCAGACGCTTTGGTTTATACAGAGCAAGGAACTTTTACAATTATAGTAAGTGACTTGCTAACAACTGCAAGAGATAGTCAAGAAGTGTTGAGAGGTATTCCAACAACGGAAAAAGGAAAACACGATTTCCAAGTAAATGGAGATTTATATGTTGCAGATGTCAATAGAGAAAATAAAGTTAACATTTTAGAAAAAATAAAAGATTTAGAATCAAAAAATAATTATTCAACAAGTGAAACGGAAATAGGAAAATGGATTAATGGAGATACTATTTATAGAAAATGCTTTCATACAACAAATATTGGAACAGCTTTCACTGTATCACATGGAATATCAAACTATGGTGTGACAGTAAATGCGTTCATATCTGCTTCTTATAGTGGAGTAGGAAGTTATGTTGGTGGGGAAAGAAGTGATTTCCCACTTTATATAACAAATATAGATAGCACTAAAATAAACTGTGTACAAAGTGGTTTTAATGATTGGGATATTTATATAATTTTAGAATATACAAAAGGAACTTAAGGAGGTGAATTATGAAAAAAGCATGGGACGATATTAAATCTTTTGTAACAGTTTCAATTATAACAGGATATATAGTATTAACTTTTATGGGAAAAATGACACCAGAGTATCAAGAATTAACTAAATTTATAGTTATATTCTATTTTGGTACACAAGCAGAAAAAGTCAGTCAATTTATACAAAAAGCAAAAGAAGATAAAGAAAATGAAGGGAGAGGATAAAATGACATATCAAGAATTTAAAAACAAATATAACGAACAATACGTTGACGTTGATTCATACCCAAAAGATTGGCCTTGGCAGTGCTTTGACCTAGCCCAACTTTATTTTACAGAATGTCTAGGTTTGCCAGATTATATTTTGGCAGGTTGTAAAAATGTAAGCAATATGCTTTATGGAGAAAAAAGACAATTAATGGACGAATATTTTAATGAAGTAGACGTTCGCTATATGCAACCTGGAGATGTCGTAATTTGGGAATGGAACCATATCGCCTTGTTCGATTTTTATGATGGTACACAATCTTGGTACTTTTCTCAAAACCCTAATCCAAGTGAAGTAATACCGATACCAAATGATAATGGTATTCACGCATTTAGATTAAAAGAAAAAGAGCCACCAAAGCCAGAAGTAACTCCAAACGTAGAAAGAGATGAATACAAAAACCAAATTGAAGTTAAAATAAACAACTTACGAGTAAGAGGGTTGCCTATGTTTAGTGGAGATATTATTGGTTTTGCAAAACAAGGGTTCTATGATTTCTATGAAACAGCTCAAAATGACGACTATGGTTGGTATAGAATAGCAGAAAATCAATGGGTTGCTTATGATCCAGAGTGGTTGAACGTTTACTATGCAAAAGAAAAAGACGAATATGTTCAGTTCAAAGTAATCTCAAAAGACGGATTGTACAAGCAAATTGATTTGAGCAAAGTATTCATTAAAGAAGAGTAGTCAACTTGACAACTCTTTTTTATTTTACAAAAAAAATATTTCAAAATGTATTGACATATATTTCAAAATGAGTTATATTCTTATTATCGAGGAGGTGATAGATTGACAATATATAAAAAATATAGACTTGATAATAGATATTCTCAAAAAGAAATGGCAAATAAATTAAACATTAATCTTAATACTTATAGAAACTATGAGTTAGGGAAAAGAACTATGCCATATAACTTGTTAGCGGAATTTTTGTTATTAAGAGGTTTTGAAGATGATATTAAATTAGCAAAAATATTAAAAGGTATAGAATAAAAAAGGAGAAAAGCATGAAACAAAGAAGAAAATATAAACCATTTGCTGGTAAGTTTAGTGATGAATTTTTAGATAAAACAAAAGTTATTTGCAAGTGTGGACATAGAGTTAACTTTATTTCTAGAGTACCATACATTGAATGTAGCTTTTGTCACAATCTTATTTTTAGAGATAAAAAAGCAGAATATGATTATAAAGTAAAAAGAAAATTAGGAGTTTAAATATGAAAAAAAGAATAAAAAAGGTTATCAAGTTAAAACCACTTGGAAAGTTTATTTTTTGTATATTACTTGTAATTATTCTTTTATGCACCATTTTTGGCATAAAAAACGAACCAAGGACGGCAAAAAACATCAAACCAAAGGAAATTATCAAAGATGAAGGAAAAGCCGTCAAAAGCCAAATAAATGGTGTTTTAGAAGATGAAGTTAAAATCGAAGAAATTGCAATTGAGGATAATACACAAGAAATATCAACAGAAGAATTTGAATTTGCTAATAGTTATACAACAAGAATGACAAGTTTTTGGGCAAATGATGGTTATGGAACTGGTAGTTGTACAGGAAGTGGATTATGTGAATGGGATTTCCAAATAAATGACAAAGGGTGGTACACATATCAAGGAAAATTAGTAATTGCAACTGCAACAACATATCTAGCAAATCAAGGGTGGTTTGTTGAAGAAGGAGTTCATTTATACAAGTATTGGGAAGAATTGGTTTTAACAATTGATGGTGTAGAGTACGAAGCTATTATACTTGATAGTTGCGGAAGTTCTATGAAAACGGATAGAGTGGATTTGTTTGTATCAAACAGAGAAAGTGTAAAAGATACTATAATCGAAGTTAGGAGAAAATAATATGAAATATGATTTAAGATCAATAGTAATTGTTTGTTTATGTATATTTTTAGGAATTATTTTTATAATTTTAGGAGTAATAACAAAAGAAATAGAGATAAGCAAAGAAAATAATATGGTGATTTATGACAATTTTAATATTAAAGAAAGAAAATAAATTTCAAAACAAAAGTGATGTAATTGCTAACAGTTTTAAATTTAAAGGAATTATATTTTACTTTTGGATATTAATTGCAAAAATAAAAAAATATGAAATTATGGTGATAGAAAATGAATGAATACGATAAAAAAGAAATAACTCAATGGTTAAAGGATAATATTCCATTAATACTAGATATGGAAGAAAACGAATTAAAGTATAATGATAGAAGCATTTATTATAAAACATTAAAATATATAACAAAGTTACAAAATGAACTAAAAAAACTAAAAGGTATTGATAAATAATGGAAGTTATAATGTACTTAATAATTTTGTTTATTTTATTAACCATTTATTGTTTTTTATCTATATCAAAGGGAAATTAATATGTACGAAGTAATACTTAAACTTTTAAATGAAGAAAAAAGATTTACGATAAATGAATTAAAAGAATTAAAAAAGATATTAGAAGAATATAAAGAATATGAAGAAATGAGGTTAGATAAAATTGGAAAAAGACAAAGTAATAAACGATTTACTAGGAAGAATTGCAAACTTAGAAAGAGAAGTTGAAAGATTAAATAATATCATAAATGAATTAGAAAAATGTATTAAGTTTGATTATTTAGAAGAATGTAAATATCAAGCAAATATAAGAAAAAGTGATTTAATGCAAGGAGATTACCCAGTAAGATATTATTATTCAGAACAAAACACAAAATTACAAACAAAATATTTAAACAAATTACAAGAACTAAAAGGAAGTGATAAAGATTGAAAACTGAAATATCGTTAAAAGATTTATTAGATACAACATTTACAATAAATGATGATGGGGAAATGGTTGGAGAATTTACGCTAAAAAAAATAAATATTATAGGTGATATTCTAACACAACAAAATGAAGAAATAGAAAGACTAAATAATATTATAAATGAATTAGAAAAAATGTTAGAGCAAACAATAGAAAACAGTGTAGTACAACCTCATATAGAAATGGCAAAATACACTTTGAAAGAATTGAAAGAACTAAAAGGAAGTGATAAAGAGTGAATATAGAAGAAATAGTTATGCACAACATTGGTATATTAAAAGAATATCAAAAAGCAAAAGGAATAGAAAACAAATATTTAAGTTCAAGTTCTTTTAGAAGCAATTTACTTAGAAATGGATTGCCAAAAATAGCGACAATTATAGAATTATGTAAAGATTTTAATATAGATAGCAATGATTTTTTTACTAAAAAATTAGAGTTAAAATTAATATTTGATGAAACAGGAAGTGATAAAGAGTGAATGAAGATGAAAGAGTAAAAGTATATCAACAAATATATGATTTAACAGTATCGAATAATAAAAAAGACAAAGAAATAGAAAGACTAAATAATATCATAAATGGTATGGAAAAGTTTTTCCAATATGCTTATGACAATGAAGTTAGACCTTTAAATGATAGAAAAGTTAGTGTATGGACTATTTGTTTAGATAAACTACAAGAACTAAAAGGAAGTGATAAAAAGTGAATAAAATAAAATTTTATTTAGATGGTTGTGATATTTCGTTTATTGCAGAAGCACCAGAAGATATAACATTAAAACAGTTATTAAAACAATGTGATAGAATTGAAGAACATTGGTGTAGATGTGGTATTCATTCATTAGCAGATTTTGATATAATGTCAGATGTTGATTTAATTATTGAATATGATGATATAAGAAAAACAAATGAAGATGTTAGCTGTGATATAAAGGATAGTGATAAAGAGTGAATGATTGGGTAGTAGAAACACCTTCATTTGAAGAAGATTTAATGAATAATAGAGTTGTTATGTTAAATCAAAATGGAGTAAATAGAGTAGTAGAAATAATAAAAGAAAAAGACAAAGAAATAGAAATACTGAATAATATCATAGATAAAGCAATAGATTTTTTAAAGGTAAATGCTTGTATAGATGAAGATGTTGAATATTTTTGTGATGATTTAAGATATGATGATTGCAA
>AUXO011498595.1_pt1 | contig 24424 bp, 37 predicted proteins | sample 768731 | NCBI WGS metagenome assembly AUXO01 (sample SAMN02715735, study PRJNA202380) | gut metagenome | biome: sheep rumen | host: Ovis aries | place: New Zealand: Palmerston North | reverse complement strand
CGCAATAATTCAGTAACCGATTATTTGCCACAAGATTATAGTGATACAATTCTTGTAACTGCAAAAGACTTTTATTATCCATATTGTTTTGTACTTGATTGTGAAGTTATAAGCTCTAATTCAGAAGTTGAAACTAATATACAGTGTTTAACACAACTGCAATCAACTGCTGCATTATTAAATCTAAATACTGAAGACTCTAAAAAGATACAGCAAAAATATCCGCTTAAGTTTATTGTATTTGACTGTTTACATGATGAAATAGACTATATTAATCAATCTTGGATTGAAAGACATAAGCATGCTGAAAAACTAGCCTCTCTATTAAAAGAATCAGGATTTAATTGTGAGCTTAATAAAGTTGTAGAAAATACAGAAGATAATAAATTTGCTAAACGTGAGTATTTTGAAAAGCTAATCGCAGATAATAAAGAAGGATGCTTTACTGGTGACTGCCGCGTAATGATGGCAGATTTAACACAAAAAAGAATTAAAGATATTGTTATTGGTGATAAAGTTCTTTCATATGATCATGTAAATAATAAAGTTATAGAGTCAGTTGTAACAAATATATTTAGAAATGGTAAATTAAAAGGTAGTGAATGGGTAACTGTTTATCCAGAGACTATAGTTCGTGGTGTCGGTGGTAGATGCAATGAAAGATTTGATTTAAATACGTTTCATAGAATAGTAGCTACACAAAATCACAAATTCTATAACGGTACTGAATATACACCTATTACAAAATGTAAGAATATTTATAAATTGAATTATTACTTGGATGACTATAGAGAAAAGGCACTTCATGGATGGTTATTATCTGATGGAATGATTGATGATAATAATTTAATATCTGTAACTCAGAAATTAGGTGATTATTTTAATTTTACAGAAGAATTATTTAGTAAATTTAAGAATAAATCTAAAGTTCGTATATCTGGTAAAGGATCAAATATTGGGTTTTTTAGTATTAGACATGATGTAACAAAACATATTACAAATAAAGATTTTAATTCTTTATTAGTAAGAAAATGGCTATCTGAAATGGATCCCATTACTTTTGCCTATATGTTTATGGGTGATGGGAATGGTAGTAATAATAATATAAGTTTAGCAATGTGTTCATATTCTTTAGAAGAGGTTAATTTACTTGTAAAACACCTTAATAATATTGGTGTAAATAATATACGAATTAGTATTGATAAACGAGTAAAATCTGGATCTGGTGCAAGTCTTGTATTTAAGAAATCTGAGTCACAGAAGTTAATTAATTGGTTTGGAATGTATGTTCATCCATCGATGAGATATAAACTTAGATCATTTGACTGCCCTGATTATATTGAGCCGCCGGCATTAGTGCCTACTATAAAATGTCAAACAGTTGAAGTAATTAATGGTATAAATAATAAAAATTTGTTAGATGTTGGCCTTACACGGTATGATATAGAAGTTGATAATGCACATAATTATTTTATTGAAGGCGTGCTAGTACATAATTGTGTTCTTAAAAATAAGAATGCTAAATATCATGCTACATCATCGAGGACAATTGATTGTGTAAAAGTTAAAAGAACAACATCAGATAATGAAGCTAGTGACATTGATGCTTTTGTTACTGATTATGTTATTGGAAAAGATGATACAAGAAATGAAAACATGGTTGTTGGATTTGTATTTTCTGTAAAAATGGAAAAAGATGATGGAACTATTGTAACACACCCAATTGCAACTTGTTCAAATGTATCAGACTTTATAAAAGAAGATGCAACTGTTATTGATGCTGATGGATCAGTTAAACTAAATCCATCTTATTATGGTAAAGTTGCTACAATTCAAGGACAGAATATTTCAGCTAGAAATTTAAGAATAACACATGCAGTCATTAATTGTTGGCGTCCGGAAAAAGATATAAACGGATGTGAAATTCTTAAAGAGTCTTTTATTCGTAGTATGATTTTTTAATATAAGCTTATAAATTAAATCCGTTATACCTAAGGTATAACGGATAAATTTTTATTTTATCATAGATTTTCTGATTTGTCAACAGAAAAATTTAAGAAAATTGTATCAGACTGTATCGGAATTTATCAGAAATTTGATGCAAAAATTTTTAAATTTTTAGTTGACAAGCAGAATAAACTGTAGTATTATAGATTTATCAAATGGCTGAATAGGCCACTTGATGGCTCTTTGAAAAAAAAAATTCAATCGACTAAAATTTTTAGTTGACACGGGATTAAACCTATGGTATTATAAACCCATCAAATGATTGAACAGATCATTTGAGCTTTGACAAAAAATTCTGTTGACTGAAAAAATTAGTTGACAGACTGCCGAATCTGTGGTATAAATAAAGTAACAAATGAATGAGGAATGGATCCTCATTCAAAGCTATAGGGGTGTGTTATGAAGCTTGAATCTGATAGCAAATTTGAGACTGTAAAGGTTGCAGTAATTTTAATCGGCATGTTTTTGCTTTATGCTTGCCATGAGGCTATTGCTGAGCTTATTCTTGGCGCTTTTTAATTCACCCATATATAAAGGATAACAAATATGTTTAAACTGTATTATTGTAATTATAATAAGAAAATGGAGCTAATCTTCTCAAATGGGGATTTAGGCCCGTGTCTTGATTATATTCGTGCAAATAGAATTAATCCACAGCAATGTATGATTGTTACACCAAACAATCGCCGTGTTACGTTTAATCAGAATAACGGAATAGTGTTTAGCGAGTTTGTTGCAGCTTAATGAGGTTAGCTAATGGGTACAATCACAATAAAGCAACTTATTGAAATTCTAAACAAATCTCTTGAAAATGGGTCTATTAAAAATGACTCTGAGGTTTTATATAGTCACTTCACTTGTCAGCAGTCAGCACATGAGTGCTACGATTTTAATATTGAATTTTTATGGGACACTGTAGAAGAGGCATTAAATGAATAAAGTGGTATACAATAATGACTACGGCGGGTTTTCAATTTCATTAAAAGCGGTTGAGTGGCTTGAGACAAACTGTAAAGATAATGAACTTCGTGATTTTATTAAATCACTACGTTTGGCTGGTAAAGAATACTCATTTTCATCAAAAGATGAATGCCTTTGTTATGATGTATCTGGTTGGTTTGAGGATAAGCGGCACCATAAAGATTTAGTTGCTGTAGTTGAAGCTTTGGGTGATGACGCAAATGGTCCTTGTGCTACACTTGAAATACGTGAAATAGATGGCAATCAATATCGTATTGACGAATATGATGGCTTTGAAGATGTTATTACTCCGGATGGTTATGGTTGGGTTTTTATTAACGAATAATTATATAGGAATTTAGCTATGAAAGAGAATACAAGTAAACCAGTTGAAAAGAAAATTAATCTTCGTGATCTCGATGATACAGAATGTACAAATGTAGTTTGTGGTCGACAGATTAAACGTATGATTAGAAAGTTTCCATCTATGGCTGATATGGCTATTGACTGTTGGATCCATGGTGGACATTATACTCGATTTAAATTTAAAGATGGTAAGTTTATTTGGAGTGTTGAAGATAATGCACCATGTATTAAAGGTTGTGAGTTTGTCACAAGTGATAGCGATGTACTTGATAAGTATGAATTAAATAAGCTAATTATATTTACACATAGAGCAATGTGTGATTCTCAAAATGATGTAGATTTAGTTGATACACCAGAGGATATTTTAGCATTTGCTGAAACAAAGCTACAGGAAATGCTTCGTGAAGAAAACACTGTTTATGCTGAAGATGTAAACACTGCAGTTGCAGAATAATGGAGCTTATTATGAAATGGCATAAAGGAATAGATTTACCTAACATTGAAACAGATACACAGCTTTGTATTGTTAAATATAAATATCCAATGCCTGATTATCGTACAGTTGATGATTGGCTATTTGAAACTCATTATGAACTTATGCTATTTCATAAAGATACACAGTCATTTTCTAAGCAAGATGATGAAAAAGGTATTTATGGAATGGATCCAGATTGTATTGTTAAATGGGCTTATGTTGAAGACGATGATGATATTATAGAAGAGGAACAAGCACTTGAGGCTATAAGTGCGGCTGTCTCACATGTAAAAAATCTTATTCAATTATTACTAACTGATTGTATTGCAACACCAAAAGATTATCGCGAAAAGATTGGGCTTGATGATCTATTTGCTTTTGACAAAAAGGTTACACAGCGAATTTGTGAACTTGATGATCATTGGAGTGAGATGTAATATGAAATGGATTCCTATTACAGAAGGCATTTGGGGCGGTGATATTGTAGAATGCTTAGTTAAACTTAAATCAGGAAATATTGTAAGACTTAATTATAATTATGATGGTGAATTTTGGTATTATCCAAGCACTGATGAAACACCAACAGCTATTAAGAAGGATGTAAGCGACATTGCATATTGGGTAAACATAAAAGACATAGATAAACATTGTGAAAAAGATGTGGATCCTGAATGGTGTTGGGAATTTGGAGCTACATTAGCAAACACTGCTATTCCAGCACTTGAGCATTGGATTGAGCATGGTGTTAGTTATGATCCTAGATGTACACCTGAAGAGTGGGATGTTATTCTTACAAAGATTCTTGATACATTCAAATTATGTAAAGCTGATCTTGATGGGGATAGTCCTGATTTAGAAAGTAAAGATCCTGAAGTTAGAGAGAAGGCTTATGAAGATCATAAGCAAAAGCGTCGTGAAGGTTTTCAACTGCTTGCTGATTATTATCTTTCAATGTGGGATTAATTATGAGTATATACACTTTATCACTTTATGTACCATGTAGTAAAGTTCCAACTAAATGGTTATATACCTCTTTAGAAGAGGCATTAGAGTTGCCTCGACATTGGGAAAGTAATAAAAATCAAGATAAATTTGACTGGTCAATATTTTCTGATGATGAAGTTGTATATGAAATGTTTCATAATCCTAAAACTTTACCTGAAGATTTGTTTGATTAGGGAGTTGCACAATGGATAAACAAATAATTGCTGAAAAGCTAGAGAAGTCAATTCTTAATCGTGTGCGTGGGTTATTAGTACTACTTCCTAATAAAATTACTCATGAAAATGAAGGTATGTTTGTCACAGTTTGCGAACGAATAGGAAGTATCACAACTGATGCTTTTACTGAAGCCGAATCTTTAGGGTGTAGAGATTTCTTTTCAGGATGGAGACGTGTTTTAACTCCATGGTGGAAAGGTAGCTATAACACTTGGGAGTATGCTTATGGTGATGGATTTACATGGAAGCAATTTTTTGATTATATCCTCGAGTGTAGTTGTAATAATGTAAAAATAAAGAGAGACCAGAATATACCTATGATATTCTTTGCAAATAAAGATGATATTGATCAATTCTGTATTGAATTGAGTAAAGAAGATTAGTCATAGTGATTAATATCAATACAATTAGTATTATTAATGTGATAAATAGTATATTAGCAATAGCATAATTATATATGGGGTTGTATAATGGCATTAAATATAAAAAATGGTCTTGTACAGATTAATGAGACATCAGAGGATAAAATTATTAATTTTCATTTAAAGCGTGGATTTGCAATGTTAACTGCATTTCGCAGTGAATATTCACTTTCACAAAATCGTAGTCGTAACAGACAACTTGCAAGCAGCTTAAAATCATTAGGCTATGGATTTATAAAAGTAACTGGTGGTTATACTGAAAATATCGGACCTGATAACCCAAATTGGGATGACGCTGAATCTACGCAAGATCCTGATATTCGTAGACTTCCAATTATGGAAGAATCATTTTTAGTTCCGATGTATGATATAAATGCACATGATGTTGTTGCTGATTTTAATACATTTAAATCAGATATGATTGATTTGGGTAAAGAATTTGAACAAGATTCTGTGTTAGTAGCACCACCTGTTGGTCAAGGCAACCCAGCATATATTATTACAAATAGTAGATCAGGCGAAGTTGGTAGCATTGACTGTACATTTAATAGTTTAACTGTGGCAGGTGTTACTTCACAGTACTTTTCAATGAAAGAAAAGACTTTAAATAAAGCTCGTGCTAAACGGCGTGAAGGTGTTGGTGGTGTTAGATTTGAATCAGCTTGGCTAGATGAGCCTGCGCATACAATTTCAGGCGTACGCATTAGAGCTGAGCGAAATGAACTACCACCATTTGGTAGTCATTATTATGGTAATTCACAAGTTGGCAATTTAACTACATTAGAACGACGTGTTGAAAAACTTGAACGACTTGTTAGAAATAAGTTTGAAAAACGATAATTGCTAATTTAATTAAATTTAAAGTGCACTATTGGTTTATGATAGTGCACCTTATTTGTATATATAATTTATATTAGCAATTTATTAAATTTTATGTTTGGAGATTATTGTAATATATGAGCTCTTCATTAATGAACAATGATTATTATTCTTTAAAAAATGGTAAATCTGCAATAGATTATATTTACAAATTTAATCTTTCATTTGCTAGAGGTAATGCTTTTAAATATTTAACACGCGCATCAAGAAAACCAAATGAGTCTGCAGAAAAAGATCTTACAAAAGCATTAACATATATACTTACATCAGATGATGACATATCAAAGTGTTTTAGGATTGCACTTAGATATATAAATCGAATTAAATTTAATGAGCATGAAGAGATTGCAGATTTTCGTATTCAAGAAATTTTAAAAGCAATAGTATTTTTTGAAAGCAAAGAACAAATTGCTAAAATGATTATTGATTATATGAATTTTTTAGGTCTTACTGTTAAAAAAGAATTTAGACAATATGCATGAAGCAAAAATTTTTCCAAAGCTATTTGTGGGGACTGCAGCAGAAGCATTTAGAAAGTATTTAAAAAAGCATAATTATAGTTATGAGATAAATTATATTCAATCAAAGGATGATTTAATTGATTTAATTAATCGATTTAGTAATTATAAAAATTATAAGCTTCCTGTAATAATTAGTGATATATCATTTCTTTCATGTAAAGACCAATCATTATTATTAAAATTTATTGAAGACTCAAAATTAAATATAATTTTATTAGCTAGCCGTGATAATATATTGAATACAATTATTTCACGTGTTAAAGAATTTAGAAAGTATTATGTATTTAATAATGGTGATAAAGTTGGCTTTATAAATATTAACAAAGCAAGAGAAATGCTTTTAAATGATTCTGAATATATATCATTTGATGATTTATCATTAGATGATAAACAGCTTGTATACAATAAATATAATCCAGCATTATCATATGATGATTCACTTGTGAAAAAGTATAGGTCTTCTGATAAGAAGAAATTATTATCATTATTGGAGTTTAGTAATGAATGAAAAATTATTGCTGCAAAAGAAAATTAACTTTCCAATGCAGTATATTAATTTTTTAAAATTCATTCATCCGTATTTTAGTATAATTAATTCATTTGAAGAATATGATTATGGATCATCAAATGGTATTATCTATATTGGTAAGCTAACATCGACTACAGTTGATGAATTAAATAGTATTACAAATAAATGGATTATTGTAAATGAAAAAGAATTTGATTATGATTTAACAACAAATGATGGTTTAATTAAGAATCTACTTCCAATATATTATAGTAAATTAAAGCAGTCAAAAGAATCATTTAGTACTATTTATAGTATTAGTTATGAAGCTTTAATTGAAAAAATTAAGATTTGTTTAATTAACAATACAGAATTAACATTTGATGATGTACTTGATCAGTCAGTATTTAATTTATTCGTAGCTATATTAGGAACACGTGATGTATTAAATTTTGAATTTTTTAATTTAGTAAATGATAAAAATATATTGCTAATAACATCATCAGTGCTTACGTTTTTAAATAAAGTACAGACACAAAATATAAAGGGTGCTTCAATACATTATTCAAGACTTATTATACAATCATATAAAAGATATGGAAAACGAATCAAACAAGCTGTATATAAATTTGTAAAGTCTAAAGCAAATAGGCAAATTGCATTATATCATCTTTTAATTGACTTGAATAGAGCATGAGTATTAGTATGAGCTTAACAAGACCAGCAACACTTGAAAACATTTATAGTTATATTCAATCACTTATTGAAAGTATGGAAATTATCCCTACTGCTGATCCATTGCCATCATATAAAGAGCTTAGAAGTTCACCAGATAAATTTTATGAAATGTTTTCTGAAGCAACATATAAATATAATATTATATGTGATGCGCTTCAAAAGCTACAATATTCTAACGCAATGATTGTAAAAGCATTAAATGAATTAATGAATGATAATTGTAAAGAATCATTTAATGTTAAATCTGTTTATATTAAACAATTTACAGGCATTAAGTCTGAATGTATTGCATTAATTGCTGGATATGAAACAGCAAAAGCGTCTGCCGAGGCTGTAGTAAAGTTTTATAATTCAGCACAGTATGTGATCACATCATCAAGATTTGATGCAACATCAGCAAACTATTAATATCAAATAATTATTGTGCCATATTATTAACAATTTAAAATAGGATAATAATTAAATATGCGTAAACTTACACTTGAAGAAAGAATTGCTCGTTTAGAAAAATTATTTAATAGTTCAACTAAAAAGTCTCGTAAATTTGAAGCTGTTAAACAGTTGCCAAATGGAATGACTGCTAATAGTGTTGCAGATGTTTTATCAGCATGGGCTGATACTAGTTGGTCACGTCCAAAAGATGCTATTAAAGAACTAGACAGAAAAGGCGTTCTCAATGCAGCAGCTAACAAATGGTACCCAACTGTAAAAGATGTTGCTGATGCTATTGAAGATTGTTGGGATGACTCAATTGGTAATGGGCGCGGGGCGGCTGAATTCTTTATTGGTAACTTTGGTGGTGCAACAAGATGTAGTTTAACACTATATCCAATTTCAGGCGGTACTTCAAGAGCTCGTAATTTAACACTTAAATTTAATTGGCCTACACCTGAAGATGATATCTTAGATGAGCTATAATAAATAATTATTTTAACTGTGATATAAGTTCCTAATTAATTAGGAACTTATATTTTTATGTGTATATTTAAATTGTTGTTGCTATAAGTTGTACACTATTTATATGGAGCTTGTATGTATAATACTGAACAGTTAAAAAATGAATTTAAATCTATTGTAAAAAGTAATATTCATCGAGACGGCATTGAAGATTTATTGAATTGGTTAGAGACCACTGATTTTTATACAGCACCAGCCTCAACAAGATCTCATGGATCTGAACAAAGTGGATTGCTTGCACATTCAATTGCAGTATATAAATATGCAAAATCATTTCAGGAATTTGAATCTGATGAATCAATTGCAATTTCTGCATTATTTCATGATTTGTGTAAAGTAAATTTATATAGGCAGTCAATGCGAAATGTAAAAGATTCAACTGGTAAATGGGTTCAAGTTCCATATTATGAATATGATGAACATGAAGAACTTCCAATTGGTCATGGTGAAAAGTCTGTAATTATTTTGCAAAAATATATGAAACTTACAGATGAAGAAATTTGTGCTATTCGTTGGCACATGGGTGGATTTTATTCAAGCAATCTTCATGAAGCTACATCTGTTGCAAATGCACTTGCAAAATATAAACTTGTATTAAAATTACAAACAGCTGATAAAGCTGCTGCATTTTGGGATAATGTTTAATTAACACTAAATTATACTGTGAGTAAGTATGAGCAATTTAATGCAAAGTGAAAAAGCTAAACAACTTGGTTTAAATAAAAAACGATTAGATCTTTTCTTTTATACAATGTATGAGCGGCAGCAAATTTGGTATAAGCGATTTGTATTAAATTTGCCACAAGACCAATGGACAACTGATGAATATTATCAGAAATATAGGTTTACAAATGTATATCGAGAATTAGATCGTGCATCACAATTTCTAATTAAGAATATTATTTTAAATACTAATTGCTGGCATAAATATAAATCAGATGATGCAAATAATCTAAACTTAATTTGGAAAACATTATTTTTTAGAACATTAAATAATCCAAGAATATTTGAATCAGTAGATGTCATTGATGATTATGGTAAATATGATCCAGATAAGTTCTATGCTTATTTAAAAAATAATGTTATAGCAAATGGTACTCCAATTCAACATGGAGCATTTTTGCAGTATTCACGAAAAGAACTTACAGATGAAAATGGTAAACTGGTTCAGTTTGAAAATAATGGTGAATATTTTGCAAAGTTTGTATTAAAAAATTTGCATGATAAGATTAAAGACTTATATAATAAATTAAAAGAATCATTTGATGCAAAAGACCAGGAAGAGTCAGCCTATAGCTTTATTCGATGGATGAGTAAAAATATATGGGGTACAGGTAAATTTATGGCACATGAGTTTTTCCAAGATCTGTGCTATATTAAAGAATATACTGGCATTAATATAATGAGCTATGATGCTAATTCGGCTACAAATGCAGGCCCTGGTTCAACTGGTGGTGCTAAATATATTTTCAGCAATGTTAAATATGCTGCTGATGTTATTGATGCTATTAAGTTTATAAAAGAAATTTCAGAAGAATGTTTAAATGATATACAAAAAGAACGATTTAAAGATTCAGATGGATTTTATTATATAGCATGGGATAAAGATCAACATAAATATGTACGTACAACATTCAATTTCACATTAAATCAAATTGAAATGTGGTTATGTGAATATTATAAATATGTTAAGTATATTGACTCTGATGGTCATGCAAAAATGCGAAAGTATAATGATATAAAATCCTCAAATGAGCTTTTATATTAAGTAAAATAATTAAAGTGGATTTATAAATCCACTTTAATATTATCATTATATAGGAACTATAAATGTCAGATGCACTAATCACTGATAATTTGGAAGCATTTAGATCAAACCATTTTGAATTAATTGTTGACAATAAAGACTATTTAAGATTATCATGTGAAAAAGTTGATTATAAAGTAACTGAATCAAAATGTAAGATATTAGCTAGTTTTTATCTTAATGATCAAACTAGGACATTATTTGATTCATGCTTATATTGGATTAACACAGAACATTATATTGAGCTTAAATTGTATAGTCCAGATAATTCAAAAGTAGTATTTCCTTATAAAGGAACAATGAAAATTGTTAAAAAACATACTTACTGCGATATGAATTCTAACGGTGGTATATTACTTATAGATGTTTTATTTGTAAATAAATTATCACATAAGCATATGATTAACGACTAATACATTATAATGAGATAAACAATGCATTGGGAACGTCTCGATAGAAGCTCTCCACCTAATGGGACAACTTGTGTAGTTGGTCATTTTATACAAGGTCAAAGAAAACCAATTATGGGTATATGGAAATTTTGTTACCGCGGATCTGATTCATATTGGGAAACTAAAAGTGGTGAAAAGATTATTTGTGGTAAATATGATAATTGGTGTGATATTGACATTATTATAAATAATGTATATGAACGAATTGAAGATGAGATTAGAACTGAAATAGACAGAATTCGTTTAATGAATGGCATTTTAAATTAAAATATCAATATTATTAGAATGAAACTGTTAAATATAGTTATCATTCTTTGTATATATTAATTGTTCCGACACGGATCGAGCATCCAACGTCATTAACAAACAAACTACAAAAAGGAAACAAATTATGGCAAACGAATTAGATGTTACTTCTGCAAATTCAACTGCAATGGCTACTGGTAAACCAGCATTTTCACTTAAGTCATTAAATCTTACTAAAAATTGTCCATCTGTGGTTGTTGCTCCAACTGGCTCTAAACTTTCAAAGTTTCCATTTCCAAAACTTAAATTTGAAGAAGGTCGAAGAGTTCGTTTAGCAATTCTAACAGAAGATGTATTAATGCTTAAATTACACTATCATCCAGATGCTGGATATATTATTTGTGATGGTGGCGCATGCTGTAAATATTGTGATAAAGTAAGCATTAAATATTGTTATCCAGTTGCTTTATATGAAACTGATAATTCAGGTAGAATTGTTTCACAAAAAGTAGAACTAAGATTATTAGTACTTGGCGGTGAAATGTATGATCAGATTTCATTGCTATCTGAAATTGGTGGTTCTATTACAAATATGGATTTATTGTTTTCTTGTACATCAACACAATATCAAAAGTGTCAGGTAACACAAGCAGGTCCATGTTCATGGCATAACAGTGAAACAACTTCAAATTATATTTCTGAATATATGGCAACAAATGGTGATAAGATTCTTGACGCTATTGGTAAGACATACACAGCTGAAGAGCTTGCAATGAAACTTGGTGATCCATCAGCTCCAATTGAAGATCAGAAATGTATTTCTGTTGATGAAATGAATAATGTATTTAATGTGTAAAGTAATTTAAATATATTTAAAGTTTAAGGGGAGATATTAATATCTCCCCTTATTTGTATTATATAAATAAATCTATTATGGCTAGCAAATATAAACGTAAAAGTATAGAGTTTGTAAATAGGATTTATGAAAAGAACAATCCACTAGTAGCTGTTGTTGATGATCCAAATCTTCTCAAAGAACATATTGATGCAATAAATAATGCACAATATATAAAAATAAGAAATTCTGATTTTAAAACATTCGCATTATTTAAGAAAAATTACCCAGTCATTTATAAATGGTGGAAACGACTAATTAATAGTTGTTATAAACCTGAATATAAAATGTATAAATTCATAGGTGCACGTGGTATTAAACTATCTGATGAATTTAAAGATAGCAAGCAATTTTGTATTTGGTGTCTTAAAAATAAGCTTATATATGATAATGATACATATATTGCTTATTTACAACGAAAAGATAAGACAAAAGATTATTCAATTGAAAATTGCTTTGTTGTTAGAGAAAAAGATATACATGAAGGAAAATCTTTAAAAATATTATTAGATAATGTATATTTTACAAAGAGATATGTTGAACATCATGATGTTAGTGTAAATTATATGTGTGCATATACAAGATATTATGTATGGGATTTGGATATTGAAACATCTTGTACATATGAGTATAATGCAAACACATACTGTACTACAATGTACCAGCTTGGATTTTTGCAAAAAGTATTTTATCTTTCGGTTGCAACTGAAGATGATGTACCTTGGCCTGTATTTGAAAGTAGAGCACACTATGCTAGATTGTGTGGTAAATTTTATATGAGACCTTATGACGCTTTACGTCCTGAATATTCAGTATCAGAAGAAGCTAGAAATCAAGGTAAGCCAAGTTATGTAGCACAATATTGGAAAACATATGAACGACCTGAAGTACGTGGTAAAAATAAAAAGCAAAATAAGCAACTAGATGAAAATCCATTTAGTAAATTTTATGAACCTAAATAACAATTATATTGAGCTTTAATATGAAATTAACAACTTTTATAAAAGCATATAAAATAGCATTGTGTAATGTAAGTGAAAAAGTATCATCATGGAAAAGTGTATTTATAGGTGGTATATTTTTCCCTGAAAATGATAATAATACATTGAAATTTATTTTTACAAGTGGCTATAGTGCACAACCTGGTGATATTGGTATTTCTGCAACATTAAATATTGAAAATGTTGAAAACTTACCAAAAGGCGGCCTTAGTACAATAGCTGAAATGACATCTGATGCTTTTGATAATGATATAATGGCTAGAGAGTATATTAATAATGGTGAAAAGATTAATGAAGCTGGTAGAATGTTAGTATTACTTGAAGTGCTGTTATTACGATTGCAAACAATGGAACCTGATACTTGGGAATCAGCTAAAATAGAATCTTTAATTTTTGATTTTGATAAAGATATTGCTGAGTTTAGTATAAATAATAAAAGAGTATATACAAATGGCAGTCTTGTGTTGCTTGGTGATTAATTATGTCAAGATATTTAATCTCACTAGATCCATCTTTTACTAGAACAGGTATTTGTGTAATAGACTTATTAGAAAAGAAAATAGAATTTTTTACAGCGGCATGTAAAATAGGTGAAAAGCAATTTGAAAATGTTGTACATGCAGCACAATCTATTGTAAATCAACTAAAAGAAATATTTAAAAAATATAATGATGATTATGATTTAATAAGTGAAGAGCCATTACCAATGTCATCAATGTCGTCTGCTTTATATAGCTTAGATACATTAATATATCATACATTTGAATCACATATAAAAATTACATATAATCCAGCGACATTGCGTAGTAGAATTCATGGTCATAAATATGATAAAAAAGATTCTCAAAATTTAGCTGAAAAATATCTTAAAATTCTTGAAAAATCTGGGTATATGATAATATCAATACTTGGAACTAAAAAGAAGGTAAATAATGATGCTGCTGAAGCATTCTTATATGCACATTTATTTTTAAAGGATTTTGGTAATTCTGATTTTCAATTTGATAATGCTGAAGATATTGCAACATACAAATTGAGGATGAAAGAATTAAAGAAAAGAGAAAAACTTTTAATGTCTGGTAGGGAGATTTAGTATGGAAGAGTATGTTTATACAGTTGTTAATGATGATAAAAAAGTCGATGAAGATGTTGTAATGGTTATTAATGATTGGTATGATGGTAGTGATACTTGTAATTATGCAATGCCTGTGTCTGAATCACCAAATTTACCATATTTAATTGTAAAAGAAGATAAAGTTGATGATAAAGATAAGTATTATGATGTGAGTTATGTGCTATGACATTGAAGATTAAAATAATATTAGCTGCAATAGCGGTTCTTATTATTGTTACAACTATTATCTGCTTCTTTGTTTATGTTAATAGTTTAAATAATAAAATTAGTGATCTTAATGTAACAATAACAGAACAGAATAATCAAATTGCAGCACTTAATTGTCAAGTAGAATCTCTTGAAAAGAATGTAGAGTCTTTTCGTGAAACTATAAATATTACAAATGATTATATTGAAAATATAGAAAAGACTCGTCAGGAAGAGATGGGCATTAAACAAGAAGTTTATGAGACAATTGTTAAAGATCCTGTTGCAAAAGATTGGTATAATACTGAATTGCCGAATTCGCTACTTGACATTTTAATGAAAGAGACAAATAGTCTTACATGTAATAATGATTAAAATATAAACCTTGCTATATCTATACAAATATATATTGTAATAAATAGTGAGGTTTTTATGTATAATCATATAATCAGAGCTGTATTATTGTTATTTATTTGTCTTTTATGTACTGGTTGTTACAAAACTATAACTGAAACGAAGATTGAATATATTCACCCTGAAATTCCAGAAGTAGTAATTTCTCCATGTGATCCTATACCAACAAATACTTCAATAAGTACGAATGGTGATTTGCTTATGGCATATATATCATTACAGTCATCATATATAATATGTGCTTCAAAAGTTACTTCAATAGCGAATATATTGCAATCATATAATTCAATTTATAATTCAGTGCCTATAGAAGATAGTAATAAGTCTGAATAAAGTGTCTATTGTGTCAAGTGTATCGAATTTAATCAATTAGCTGATATGATTCGATACACTTTTTCTTTATTTTTTAGTTGACAAACTGATTAAACTAGGGTATGATAAGCTCATCAAATGATTGAACGGATCATTTGATAACTCTTTGAAAAAATTTCAGTCAGCTGAATTTTTTAGTTGACAAGCTGGTTAAACTGTGGTATAAATAAAACAACAAATGAGCATGGAATGGATCCTTGCTCACAGCCTATATGGAGTTTGCAAATGGTAAAGGCTACTTCAATTATAAATTTTCGCACAAATGAACAGGGTTATGAGTATATTAATCCATGTACAATGGATGCTCTTAAAAAGAGTATTACAAAAACTGCATGGAAAATGTTTAATGAAGTAGAGTGTATAAGATTTCCTAGATATGATAATAGTAATGAAGTATTTTTACCTTATCTGTTACAAGGCGTTGTAGTATTAATAAATTCTAAAGATGGTGTTGTAATTGATAAATATGGCCATTATTATGGATTTAGCGAATGGAGTGCTATAAAAGAAATTTGCAAAAAATATTTCAAACGTGGTAAATCAGTATCAGATTTCAAAATTCTGTTTATGACAGAAGAAGAATATAAAACTGCAAAAGTTAAATGTATAAATGGTATTCCACATCACTACTTTGATGTATAGGAAGGTTTGTATGAAAGATACTGAAGTACATTGTTATTATACAATTGAACTGCCTTACAATTCGATCAATAGCGCATCTTGGATAGAATATCGTGGTGAAAACATTGGTTATGACTGGTGGAATAGTTCACCTGTAAGATTTCTGTCTGAAGAGGAAGCTGTAAATGCAATAAGCAATAGTGAAAGTTATAAAAACTGTGATTGGAGAATTGTTAAAACAACAATAGCAAGAACAGTTATGCACGAGCTCAAAAATTCTTAAATTACATATTGACAATAAAGCTTACTTGTGTTATATAATTTGCATGAGTGGTTCATGTAGTAACAATCATATAAAGGATTTTAGTATGAAAAATATTTCAACATCTAAGTCAAGTTCCATTCGTGATATTGAAAGCAAGTATGGTATAAATATGACAACTTGCACAAGAAGGCAGCTAGATGCACTAACATCTAGTAATAGTACTAAAAAAGTGATCACAAAATATTCTGATCTTATGGTTAATGCACATCAGTTTGATTTAAATAATATGACTGATATAGAAAAGGCAAATTTAAAATATCTTGTTATGTCAACTGATGAAGTGCTAGACACACTTAAACGAAAAGCAAAAAGTATTTATTATAAACCATGTGAGGCACGTTTACGATGGCTTATGTCATTCAATGACTTTTATCAAATCTGTGCTTATAAACTTTTGCTTAATGATGGTATTTTAAGATTTAATGCTAATTATAAATTAGATCCAGCTATTCATTGTTGGTTATTTAGAACAGCAATGTGGCAAACACAACATAAAGTATCGCAACCTGATGAAGTAGCTATACTTGATAAACCATGTGGAGATGATGATTCAGGTATTACAGTTGGTGATTTAATGCTTAAAGATGATTCACCAATTGATTTATCAAGCATTGATGCAACAAAAAGAGCTGAATGGATTTTATCTGAAATGGATAAAACAGAGTCTAAACGAATTGTGTTAAAAGCAAATAATACATCAATACCATTTAGTGAATATAATTTAGCTAAGCTATTTATTGTATATCATCTTAATAAAAAAGAGCTGTCAAAGATAATGTATAATACAGCTAATAATAAGTTAGTTAGTAATCAGATATTTAATAAATTCTATAAAAAGACTATTTTACATATTGCTGATCTTCTTAATAAAGAAGCTATTGAATGTGGTGAAACATTTAGCATAAATGAGGATGAACTATAAAATAAAATCCGGCTTAAGCCGGATTTTTAATTGGAGTTTATTATGTCATGGAATATATTTGTATATGCAGAAATAAAAGAAAAAGATACAACTGAATGGAAACCACTCATAATACCAGCTATATGTGATGATTTTAAATATTTTAAAGATGAATTTGTGGATGAATTACCATGTATATCTGCAAAAGATTCATCTCATCCATCTGTACAAAATTTAAGTACTGGTTTATATGAAGGTGATTTTAAAGTTCAGTATTGCACTACTAAAGAGTTAAGAAAACATTACTATGAATTAATAGAAAAATTTAATACAATTTTTAAAGCGACGTGTTTAGCACTTGGTTTGAAAGTTAATTTCGATGATGATTGGTATGATATTGAAAATTTATCTGATGAATGTGATGGTAATAAACAGTGTATATGGGATAAAATGACATTTCCTGTAAATAGAGAAATGTTTAGAGATTTAACAACAGCATTATATCAGTGTCAAAAAGCTTATCAAGTAGTTGGAATGTGCGATACTATTGAAAGTATGACAGGAAATTATGATGATGAAGTTAGGTTAATATTTGCTACATTATAATGTATATTAAGAATAAGTTATATTCGTTAACTTTGTTATATAGGGGTTTATGTATGCCATTAGAAAGTTATAGTCTTGTTGAACACTTTGATTTTATGTGTAAATATATTCCACAGCCATTTGCAATTAAATCAGCAGATGTTAAATCTTTTGAAAAAGATATAAGTGCTGATGGATCTTATGTTATAAAAACAAATAATAATACGTATTCATTATCTAAGATTGCACTGAAAAAGCTTGTAGATGCACTTGGTGTTAAAGTACGATTATTAGATGCTGTTTGTTCTGAAACAGATGTTATAGATTTAGCATTACCAATTATTAATAAACTATTCAAGTGTTTTGCTGATTGCTTTGTATTTTATGCAACGTCAGATGATGTATCATTTATTATAGATTTAAATGTACATAGTGAAAGAGGTGAAGAAGGCACTATCTTTGAATATGGACCATCTCCATGGCCTATTAGTATTTCAGATTATCCAACATCATTTACATGTTTTCATTCATTTAAAGAACGATATAATATCGAAGATAAAGATACAGATATTCTTGTGAAATCTGATGATATTCTATCTGGTAATAAAGTATTATTTAATACATTTAAAAGTGTACCTGGTTCTGTATTGCAACCAATGCTAACATTTTCAAGTAAGTTTTCTGATTTAATTGGGTTCTCAGATATTCATACAACACTTTATGATGAAGCTTCTGATATTTATATGCAATTTCCATCTAACTATGCAAAGCTAGATGATGTTACATTTGATGATTTATGGAAAAAAGCTTTGCATATAAATGAAAAATTAGATTTAAATGATTTTATTTTCCAAGAGGTAAGTGAATTAGCAGCATCAGAAGATACACCAAATAGTGTTAGAAAGTTTATTTCATCAATTTTAATTGACAATACAATTAATATTAATCAACCAATTAAAGATATTCTAGCTGAGTCAGTTACAAATTGTAACCAGCTTAAACCTTCAAAAGCACGAAAACTAAAAAGAGATCTCGGCAATTTAATTGCATGGGCTGTTTGTATGAAACATTCAGGATGTTCAGAATGTCATCACTTACATATCTAATATAAATAGTTAATATTAGTGCTTGTGAGATTGCTATGATAAACAAAAATGATTATTATTTATATAGATTAGATGAAAATGGTGATGGTGAAATTTATGGAAGATTTCATAGTTTATCAGCTGCCATTTTAAGTGCTAAGCTATTATTAATAAATGAATTTTGTATGATTTTATCAGGTGATCTTACAAGATTATATTTTTATAATGAGGATGGTACATGGGATTATGATGTTCTAACAGATAAAGGCAGAATTGAATTTTTTGAAATGTACCCAAATCCAGAAAATTATAAATGAGTGATATTAAATGTATTGATTTTAAAAGAATAGTACTAGCCATAATTATAAGTACATATGAACAGGAGATTAGTATGGCGTTTTCAGAATCAATGTTACTTCCATCTATGGGTATTGTTTATCAGTTACCAGATTTTGATGGCACTGTAAAAGTTAAACCTTTTACAACAAAGGCATATAAAGATCTTTTAACAGGGAATGCATCAGAACAGGCACTTACACAATTTGTTGAAACATGCTTAGTAGATTGTCCAATTAAAGCTAAAAATATGAATCAGCAAGATATTTTAGCTATTCTGTTTAAGATTCGCGCAATGACACTTGGCAATAATCTTAAAACACAAGTTACATGTCCAAGATGTAATACAGTTACAACTATTGATTGGGATCTTAATGCTGTAGATGTAAACTATTTACAGGTTGAAAAATATCCAATCCCAATTGTATTACCATCAGGAAAAGAGATTAAACTAAGATTTCCAACAGGTGCTGATACAATTAAAGCAAAGGCTGCAGCTGAAAAGCGTGCAAGCATGTTTAAAAAAGACCCAAGTGAATTTACAAATTTATATACAATTGTATCATTACTTGATGTAGACAATATGGACATTATTGAAAAAGCTGATTGGTACGAAAATATATCTCCAAAAGATGCTGTATATATTAATGAAGCATTTAAACAAATGGATGATGTATTTGGTGTAAAAATGACTCAGGATATGCAGTGTTCAAGCTGTGATAGATATTATACAACACATATTGACATCTGGGCTGACTTTTTTCGCCCCGACAGTAGCGTCAGCCTCGGTATTACAAGCAAGGCAGGAAATTTATCAGGAATTACTAAATTGCCAGATATTTCTGAGTAAGCAGATTGGTGTTACTTTTACTGAAAGCAACGAAATGGTATATTTTGAATTTAGAAAAGTTATTAATTTAGCTGTTAAATATTTAAAAGATACTGGACCTCAATTATCTGATTTAGGATAAATAAATAGCAAAAGCTCCCAATTGGGGGCTTTTATTTTATATACTATCTATTAAAATAAAGTTATGTTATAATATAGCTTTATTTATATTCATAATATATCAAATGTGAGCCTAGTAATGAGTAAACCGGATGTAAAAGTAGCAAAGCTATTAAAAATTTTAACAGGTGATAAAAAGATTGATCAAGTCGCAAATATTATCGACAAAATACAAGTGAAAGATTTTGAACAAATTAGACCTATAGTTCCAATAGAACAGTGGTTAAATGATCAATATTATTGCGGACGTGATTGCGTTGACAAGCTATATCCATTTTGGAAAAATCTTATTTGTGATATTTTTAAAGATGGCAAACAACATTATAATCAGATAGTATTAACAGGCGGCATAGGCTGTAGACCTATTAATGATACACTGTATGAAACTTCTGAAGGTCTACTGCATCTAAATGAAATACAAGAACTTCTTAATAATGATGTAAAAGTATATATTAATACTGAAGATGGTGTTGAACAGATAGTTGCAACACATATTATTGGTGAAAAGGAAACAATAACATTAACATTAAATGATGGTACAGTATTTACTGGATCAAGCGATCATTTATTAAAAGTATTTGATGGCAGCAGTATTATATTTAAAAAATTATCAGACATTACTGAAAGTGACAAAATTATAAAGCTTGAAAAAAATACTGTATTAAGAGATAATAAATATACTTTTTTATATATTATAAATAAAGTTTATTCATGTAACATTGTTGGTGATATTGAGGTAGCCGGTAGTCACACATATATTTCAGATGGTGGATTAATAAATCACAATACTGGCAAGTCGACTGCTGGACTTTATATTATATTAAGAAAACTGTATGAGTTATCATGCTATAAAAATATTGCCGGATTGTTTGGTTTAATGTCAAACACAATGACAGCATTTTTGTATTTTAGTTTAACAAAGTACCAAGCTGAACGATCTGGATTTTCACAATTAAGATCAATAATAGATGGCGTACCATATTTTAGAGAGCTATTTAAAAGAAATCAATTTAGAAATTCAACATTGGACTTTCCTGAAAATATTCGAATATTCTATGGAAGTTCAACTGCAGATATGATTGGTTTAAACTGCATTAGCTGTATAATTGATGAGGCTAACTTCTTTGGTAATAGCTCTGGTTCAGAAGTGGATTTAGGTTCTGTTGAAGAATTATATAATGCAGTTTTATCAAGAACAACATCACGTTTTGCTGCAAATGGTGTAAATAATTCATTAAATCTTGTAATATCATCTTCAACATTTAAATCATCAATGACATCTAAATTATATGAAAAGTCATTAACAGATTCTTCAATTAAATATGCACGTGCAAGATTATGGGATATTAAACCAAATGGAACATATTCTGATGAAATGTTCTATGTGTTTGCTGGAAATGATAAATTTGATCCATTTATTATAAATAGTACAGCTGATTTATGTACAAAATTAGGAATTAGCTTAGATCCAAGTTTAACAATAAAAGAAGCAATTTCAAAATTATCTCAAGAATATAGAAATCTCATTGATGAAGTTCCAATGGATTTTTATAAAATTTATAGTAGTAATATAATTCAGGGATTGCAAGATTTCTCTGGAATGTCTGTTGCATCTACGGGTAAATTATTTTCATCAAGATCAACATTTGAAGCTTGTATTGATCATGATATAAAGCCATTATTTACAAAAGATGAGTTTACAGTTGAAACAGGAAACGATGAACCATATAACTGTATTCAATATTACTTAAATGGAATTGACTTCCCACATAAAGAATGTCAGAGATATTTGCATATCGATATTGGTGTGACAAACGATGCTTATGGTATAGCATGTTGTTATAAAAATGGATCAAGAATAATAGATGGAGTTGAAACACCAGATTATTATTATGACTTTGTATTAAGAATTGTTCCACCACCAGCACCTAAACGAGTATCAATTGCTAGATGTCATGAATTTATTAAATACATGCGAGACAATTTAGGATTAAAAATTGGACTTATAAGTTTTGACCAATTTCAAAGTGAAGCAAGTAGACAATTCTTAACTGAGAATGGATTTAATGTAAAGTATCAATCAGTTGATAAAACAGATGAACAATATTTATTCTTTGTAGATTGCCTTTATAAGAATATAGTTCATTTTAGTGAAGAGTTTGCATCTTCAATTAAAAAAGAATTATTTGATCTTATATGGTATAGGAATAAACATAAAGTTGATCACCCGTCAGATACAAAACATGGCGGAATGAAAGATAGAATGGACTCAGTTGTTGGTGCATTATATAATGCATATATTACACAAGAGACTGCATTTAATCCTGATGATATTCTTAATTTAGCAAAATATAATTCAGGTGATTTAGATAATTATGCTGAACTGCCAACTGAAGATCTGGATATTGAATCCAGTATTAAAAGAATTTCATTAGAAGATTTAGAAGATCCTTTTAGGTATTTAAATATTGACAACTAATTTGTATATCAAATATATGTTTATTATGTAAACATAGTGTTTAATATGGAGATTACTATAATGAAAAAATTAACTATTGAAAAGCGAATTAAACGACTTGAACATCTAATCTATGAATCTGAAGATAGCAATATTATTGACTGTGAATTACTTTTACAGACAATTAAAGACGACTTAGATGATTTACCAGAAGTTGATGTTTATCTTGATGATGATAATCTTGAAAACGGATTTGTGAATGTTAGTTTTTATAATCCAACGTTTATAGCTGATTATGAAGTTGTCCTTGATGAAGATGATGGCACTCTTGCAGTTAGTAATGATGGACAAACAGTTGGTGAAGCTGAAGATGCTGGTGAAGCTGGTGATATGATTGCTGATCACTTTATGGATGAATATATGCAATATTAAATCTAAGTAATTTATTATGTAATAACACTTTATTGGAGCAGTATGTTTATTACAATTCTTGGATTGATTGGATCAGGAAAATCAACATTAGTGTCTAATCTTGCAAAAAGTGGCAACTATATTGAATATCAAGAGCCTGTTGAATCAAATCCATTTCTTGAATTATATTATCAAGATCCACATAGATGGTCTTATGCAATGCAGGTGAATTTATTATTTGAAAGATATAAGCAATCACAAGAAGCATTCTTAAGATCATCACGTGGTGAAGATACAATAATTGACAGCTCAATATATTCAGATGCAGCATTTGCATTAGTTCAAAGACAATCAGGATATTTTACTGATAAAGAATATTTATCATATATAAATATTCACAAAGTGATTGCAGCACAAACTGCATATCCAGACGTCGCCGTATGGTTAGAGTTGTCACCAGAAGATACTTTAGAACGTATCAAAAAGCGATCTAGAGATTGTGAGTCTGGTATTCCTATTAAGTATCTTCAAGATCTATATGAAGCATATAAAGTAATTCTTAATAAACTAGAATCACATACTAAAATTATAAAAATTGATGCAAGAAAATCAGCTGAGACTGTATGTGATGAAGTTTCAAATATTATATCAAATTATAAGCTAAACAGTTCACAGTTTGATATTAAATATTATTAAATATTATTCTACAATAGCAAATAAACTAAAAAGAAGGATGTATATTTAACATTAATGTTAGGTTTACGTCCTTTATTTTTATATGGAGATTTGTATGAATATTGACGATAACAATTTTAATGATACTATAAAAGAAAACAAAGTTACAGTTGTTGACTTTTGGGCAACTTGGTGTGGTCCATGTAGAGCAATGTCGATGTTCATTGATAAATTAATTGATGAACATAAAGATAATAGTAATATAAAATTCTGCAAAGCTAATGTAGAAGAATGTGAATCAGTAGCTGAACAACTTGGAATTCAAAATTTACCGTGTGTAATATTCTTTAAAGATGGTAAAGAAATAGAAAGAGTAATTGGTAATAATCAAGCAAAAATTAAAGAAATTGTTAATTCACTTGTAGGATAATAGCCCATTATGAATGATAAAGAAGTA
>AUXO014224223.1_pt1 | contig 24430 bp, 29 predicted proteins | sample 768731 | NCBI WGS metagenome assembly AUXO01 (sample SAMN02715735, study PRJNA202380) | gut metagenome | biome: sheep rumen | host: Ovis aries | place: New Zealand: Palmerston North | reverse complement strand
TGTCCCAAATTTGGGACAGCACACAGAAGTGCTTTAACAAAGTCAACCGTCTCACAGAAGAGACGCAAATAAAAGACAAGGTTAGTCCACCAGACGGACAGAAAGGGAAGAAGCTATGAAATACTGGACACTACTCAACAAAGGCTATAACAATAGCCGCATTTTCGGACATGGAGTGCATTTTGCAACCGAACCTTCAGACTCTTCTGATGATGCTTCCGGGGCATCAGGCGGTGGGAGCGGAGACAATGGTGAACCCACCATTGACGAACTGAAGGAAGCCCTTGCGAAAGCACAGGGAGAGAGGGATGCGGCTATTATTCGTGCCGACAAGAATAAGCGTTCTCTCGATACTGCGCTGAAGGATCTCAGCGCCGAGAAAAAGAAGAATCGTGAATCTCTTTCGGCAGATCAAATTGCGGCGGCAGAGAAACAGGAACTGCTCGACCGTATTGCAGAACTTGAGACTCAGACCAGAATGAGCGGATACACCAAGCGTCTCATGGGACTTGGGCTTGCAGAGGACAAGGCATCCTCACTTGCTTCCTTACTCCCACCTTTCGCAGAGGAAGACAATGCGGATGCGTTTTTCGCTGGCTTGGCTGAGTTCATCACTGGTGCAACGAAGACGGCTGGAGAAGAGGCAGTCCAGAAGCTTATCAAGGATAACCACATCGATATTTCCGGTGGTTCCGGAAGAAAAGAAACGAACATTGCCGTGGAACGTGCGAAAGCCCTTGCTTCTGGACGGACTGCGGTAAGCACTGACATTCTTAAAAATTATATGTAAGGGGGATTAATGCTATGGCAAGAGACGGCAAGATGCTCTTTGAAAACAAAACTATTGCAAATTATGAAATTCTCAACCGATCCGAGTTCGAGGGCGTGGCGATGACGATCGACTTCACTGGCGTTGCTACGGCTGACGCTGATGGCGCTATCTACATCCCGGCTGGTACTCCGGTGAGCAAGCTCGGCGCTCCGATTACCGCTACTCCGTGGACTGGCGCTGTCGGTGTTCTGCTTCACGATGTTTACCAGACTCGTCCGCAAGGCACTGTGCTGAAGAAAGCGTACATCAATGTCACCAGAGCGCAAGCTCACAGTGGTCTTACCTACGATGCGAAGATTACGACAGAGACTGCTAAGTCCGGTGCGAGAATCGTGCTGGAAGATCCGATCACGGTCTAATCATTACGGAATAACTGAGAAAGGAGATTACAGACTATGAAGATTACCGATATCTTTAATGCACAGGGTGCAGTCGCATATATCGAGCAGAGAGAAGCTACCAATTCCATCCCCTACATGGGTGAAGCGTTCTTCCCCCTCAAGAGGAAGATGGGCATCGACCTCAAGTGGATTAAGACCAGAAAGGGCGCTGGCGTTTCCCTGGCTCCGTCCAATTTTGACGCTCTGTCCACCATTCGTCCGAGGAAGGGTTTTGAAATCGCCAAGAGCGAGATGCCGTTCTTCCGTGAGTCCATGATCGTCAAGGAACAGGACGAGATGGACATCATGCGTGTCCGTGACATGGATGACCCGTACATCGATGAGGTTCTGTCTAACATCTATGACGATGTTGAGGAGCTTTCTGAGGGTGCAAGAATCAATATGGAGCGCATGAGAATGCAGCTTCTGTCCGGAAACAATGGCGCTCCTGGCATCTCTATCGGCACTGCTGACCAGACCTATCTGTATGACTATGATCCGTCTGGTGCATGGCTTGCACACAACTATGTGGACATTTCCGGTACTCCGACGAATAAGTGGGGTGCGACTACTGCCAAGCCGATTACCGACATCATCACCGGAAAGAACTACCTCGCTTCCATCGGCTACAATGCGAGATATGTCCTCATGAACAGCACGACTTTCACCGAGCTGCAACAGGCCACCGAAGTCGGCAATATGTACTTCACTCTGACCGGAATGCCCCAGGTCATCGTGGATGGCGATGTGGCAAGAACTGTCATCGAGAGAAAGACCGGACTGATTCTGCTGATTTACGACAAGGTCTATGCGGATGCGGCTGGCACGACCCACAAGTTCTATCCGGACGGCTTCTGCTCCATCGTTTGCGATCAGCAGCTCGGCAATCTGTGGGCTGGAACCACTCCGGAAGAGAGAACCCTTCTGGGCGATGCCAAGGTCAATGTCGCTGTCACTGGTGACGGTGTCGCAGTCGCAGTCCAGACTCTGTATGGGCCGCCTGTGCAGACCAAGACCACTGTGTCTCAGCTTTGCCTTCCCAGCTGCGAGAACATGGATGGCATTTATGTCATCAAGACGAAGTGATGAAGTTTCCGTATAAGGTAAAAATCGGAGACGAAATTATCCCAGCTTGGACTGAGATTCCGGAAATCAAGGAGAATGGGGCAGTCGAAGAGACTGCTCCTGTCCTTCCGGAAACAGAAACCGAAATGGTAGTGAGGGAAGGTACTGTTCCGGTTGCAGAATCCAAGAAGAGGGGACGGCATAAAAAATAAAGGGGGTGACTGCGTATGGGCATGGACGATTTACTTGCTCAACTGTTCGTTGACATGAAAGCGTATGCTGATGTCGATTATACTGCGGAGCAAGATCCTGTCATTCAGAATATGATCTCTGATGCAGTCGAAGAGGTATGCGGCGAAATGCATCCTTGGGCTTACACTTCCGATGCCGAACATGACGCAATCAAGCTGCGTTCACTTCAGCAGTACTATACGGTAATACGCAGAATTGCAATGTATCACTACGACAAGTGGGGAATTGAAGGTACAACGAACTACTCTGAGAGTGGACGGCAAGTCACCTATGCTTCCGGAACAACTCCACCGCAGTATTTGCGGAATGTTGTTCCGATTGCGAGAGTTGTCTAAAACACAGATGGTGCGTGGCGCTTTTCAACCTCCCTTATGCGTCACTGGGATGCACAAATCGGCGGTGGGGATGTGTATACATCTTTAAAAGGGGGATATGACTATGGCAGAGTCAGATGCAATCGAGACGAGAGTCTTAACCCTGGAGAGGGAAGTACAAGAGATAAGGCAAGAACTGAAGAATCATACTGACCAAATCCAGGAAATCAGGCTGTTGAATACGGAGTTTAAGAAGGATTTGGAACGCATTACTGAGAAGCTTGATGAGATTGCTCTTAATCTCAAAGAACTGATGGAAGTTCCGAAGAATCGCTGGAATTCCGCTGTCGCAACTGTAATCACGGCAGTTCTTGCGGCAGTCATCGGCTTTATGCTTCGTGGAGTCGGTCTGTGAGAAGCCAACGACGGCAACGCCAATGGACATGGTTTGCGAAAACCACAACAATGCGAGACGGATTGGACAACGTGGTGGTCTACTCCGATTTTGAGAAACATTTCGTCACCATTTCTCCAACTACTGGATATCCGCTTAATCTTTCGTCCGGATTCGTGCCGACATATGACCGTTACATCACAAGCTTTGAAAAGTCATGGAAACCAGAGGAAGGTATGGCAGTCTGGGCTGATGTTGAACCGGAATTTGATTCCGATGGAAACATTGTGCTTGACAGTGAAAGCCATAATCCTACGGTGCTTCCAGATCACATCGTTGACAAACTGATGTGGACTAAGCAAGCAAAGATGGACAGATACGGTCTGAAGAAACTGAGAGGTACTGAGTAATGCCGAAGACAATCCGAGTCAGGTTATCCCAACAGTCGATTGACAATGCCATCAAGGAAGTCACGAAATATAGGGATGACCTAAAGACCAAGGTTGCGGTATTTACAGACAGGCTGAAGGAATATGGCATAGAGGTATTGAATGCCTATATGAAGAATATTCCGAATCCTACTGGTAGTACTAGTTTTGACAGCGGTACAGACTACTGGAACTTCAGCACGGATGATTCTGAAACAAGTGCATCTCGCACATCTGCAACGGCAATCATCCGTGTAAGCGGAGAACGGTTGCTCTATGTGGAGTTTGGTTACGGTATAAATGCTGTTTATGCTCCCCATCCTACCGGAATGTATGGCGCTGGAAGCAACTCCCCAGCTGGTCACGGAACAGACGAAAACGGATGGTGGTACACTGGCAAGGATGGTGAAAGCCATCATACTTATGGTGCGGTAGCATATGCTCCTGTCTGGAATACTGCATTGCATCTCCGCACACATAAAGATGTTATTCACAGCATAGCAAAGGAAGTGTTCAGATGAGTATTTTTTCTATCGATGAGCCAAGAGAGGGAGTCCAAGACCCTTGGGAAGAGGTTTTCGATCAATGGGGCATGGCAGTATCAGCCATAGTCGGAGAGGACGGATACTCCGCTGACAACACGACTACGGTTGCGAAATTCCCGTTTGCGAGACTCTTACTTACTGGCGCTCCGACAGCAGATATGGATCTATACGGCAACGAGACTGCGATTCAGCCAGCGTTCACCGTTGAATCCTTTGCTATGGGAAACGGTGCTTTGACACTGGCGAGAAGAATTGATGCGGCAAGTCATGCTGCAATGATATCTATGGGATACCGAAGGACTTATGGCCCATCGGTTATCGAGAACACTGACAGCAACATAAAACGTATAGTGAGCAGATATATAGGTCTGTACACTTAATCAACAAGTCACCGAAAAGGTGACTATTTTTTTGTCCTAAAAACAGAAAGGAGTCCAATTATGGCAAAGGCTTATTCGACTATTGGAACTGTCCTCAATTACGGTGCGACTGCATCCAACCTCACTGAACTTTGCAAAATTAAATCTTATCCGGACATGGGCGGCGCTCCGTCAATGCTTGAGGTCACCGATCTGACTGACGAGATGCAGCAGTTCATTCCCGGCGTAAAGGAGCTTCCTGACGGTCTTGAGTTCACCGCAAACTTTACTCCGGAAGCCTACACATCTGTCAGTGCGACTGCGGATACTCCCGGATATTACAGTCTCGTTTTCGGTACTTCCGGAGAGGACGGCTACGGTGTGTTTACCTTTCAGGGACAGCACAGTGTCTACATCTCTGGTGGCGATGTCAATGCGGTGCGCGAGATGGTCATCACGATTGCTCCGTCTTCCGACATTACGTTTTCTACTACCTAATCCATAACGAACATTTAAAGGGGGGAAATCATTATGGCGAAAGCAAAGAAAACCATCGTAATCAACGGCAAGATGTACAAAATGCCCGGATGGAATTTCGGCGATGTCCGCAAGCTTGAAGCGTCTGGCTTCTCCATCAAGGAACTTCAGAATCCAGAGAAGAACATCTTCACTGCTGCGACTGCTTTTGTTGCGGTTGCGGCAAATGTATCTGTCGAAGAAGCAGATGCGCTAATTGAAGAGCATATCCTTTCCGGTGGAGACATTCGTGATATGTTGAATGACTTCTTCACTTCCCTGTCCGAATCGTCTTTTTTCGTGGCATGGACGAAGACTCTGACGAAGAACCAGAGCAAGGGCGTGAATCAGGGCGAGACTCAGACCGAAGAGTAAACCAATACTCGACTTTCACTGAATACATCGATAAGGAACTATTGCCCCATGCGATTGTGTGGGGCATTCCTTACGGTGTGTTTTATAGCCTTGATTTAAATTCCATCAAGCCATTCCGAAAAGCATACAGATTGCGATGTGAAGAGCAAGCCGAAGCTATGAATCATAGTGCCTGGTTAATCGGAAGGTATGTATGCGAGTCAATCGCAACGTGTTTCTCAAAAAGTCATTCCTATCCGGAAAAACCATTTGAGAACAAAGACAAAACGGAAGATGGTGAAGCGTATGTTTTCCGTGATGTTGACAGATTCAATGTTTTTGCGATGGCTTACAACAAACACAGAAGCAAAGATGTATCAGGCGCTAAGTAAAGGGGGCTTGGTGATGAAGTATGGCTGATACCATTGATACTTTACAAATACAGATAGAATCCAATGCCGAGGGTGCGTATCAAGGGTTAGACAACTTTGCCGCATCGTTGAGGAAAGTCGGAAATGCGTTTTCTCGCATTGATGTTGGGAAGGTAAACAGCTTTGCTTCTTCTCTCGGCACTCTTTCAAGTTCTGTTTCCGGTTTGTCTGCGTCATTGAGTGGTCTTGATTTATCTGGACTTACCAATCTGACAAGTGCATTTAGCAAACTTGGAAACAAGGGAATGCAGTCTGCGACAGCAACGATTCCCTTCTTTACGCAGTCTATTTCGGATTTGATTAATACTCTGAATGGACTGCAAGGATTGTCGTTCGATCCAACAGGACTCACAAATCTGATTACTGCGATTTCAAGTCTTGGTGGCAAGAAACTCGGTAATGCAGTAAATTCGCTTCCGATGCTTTCACAGGGCATTGCAAGCCTTGCCACATCGTTGGGCAGTATCCAGGGTGTTAATTTCGATATCACCGGACTCGCTCAGTTAGTTGATGCGATGAGGGCATTAGGAAGTAAGAATGCTCAGACTGCCGTTGCTGGCTTAGATCAACTTGGAGCTGCGCTTACTCGCTTGATGAGTACGCTTTCAACTGCTCCGCAAGTAAGTCAGAACGTAATCCAACTGGTGCAATCCTTGGCACAGTTGGCATCACAGGGTGGCAGAGTTGGTAGTGCTTCTGGTTCTATACTCGCTTCACTTCCGAAACTGAATATCGGATTCGCAAACACTCAGAAACGTGCATTTAGTCTTGCTGCTGCTTTCGGAAAACTGTACGCATCGTATTGGTTAATTCTGAGAGCAATCAGGGGGCTGAAGGGATGGGTTGACTTAGCATCAAGTCTGACTGAGATTCAGAACGTAGTCAATCACACATTCGGAAATATGCAAGGCGTTTTAAACGACTTTGCGAAGAATGCGATTCATTCTTTTGGTATGTCGGAACTGAGCGCCAAGCAAGCCGCAACTCGTTATCAGGCGATGGGCGTGGCAATGGGGCTTACAAATGGTGCGGTAAAACGTGCCAATGATAACCTTTCTGGACTTGGAAAGACAGTCTATAATACAAACAGTTCACTGGCAGATATGTCGGTGAACATCACCAAACTTGTCGGAGACTATGCTTCATTTTTCGACATGGATCAAAAAGAGGTTGCGGAGAAATTTAACGCAATCTATACAGGCCAGACTCGTCCTCTGAGGGCATTCGGTCTGGATCTCACGCAAGCTACGCTTCAGACTTGGGCATTAAACAATGGCATGAATGTCAATGTCCAAAAAATGACGCAAGCTGAAAAGACTATGCTGAGATACCAATATGTAATGGCGAACAGCCAACACATAATGGGAGACTTTGCTCGGACGAGTGATACATGGCACAATCAGATAGTTCAGCTTGCACAGTCATTTCAAGCATTCGGCAGTATTATTGGTGGTGCTATCGTAAATGCGATGAAGCCATTCATCAGAGTGCTTAATGCTGGAATGCAAGCCGCAATTTCTTTCGCCAAAGTCGTATCCGATGCCCTTGGATTCATTTTCGGATGGAAATACGAAGAGGGTGGCGGTGGAATCAGCGAACTTCCGGAAGTGTTTGACGATGCCGCTGGCGGTGCTGGTGGCATGGCTGATGGAACTGGAAAGGCTGCGGATAACGCAAAGAAACTGAAAAGTTACCTCATGGGCATTGATGAACTCAATGTCCTGGAACCGCCGAAGGATGATTCTGGTGGCAGCGGTGGCGGCGGTGGCGGCGGCGGTGGTGGAGCCGATGGCGCTGCTGGTGGAGACGGTGGTCAATGGGTTAAAGCGGATAGTTCCCTTAAGGACTATCTGTCAGACCTTCAGACTCTTCGTGATCTCGGAAAATGGATTGGTGACACATGGAGTGAAGCTCTTCAAAGCATTCCGTGGGAAGCCGTCCAGGAGAAAGCGTACAATTTCGGCAACGGACTCGCACAGTTCCTTAACGGACTGCTTGTAGATTCCGCACTGCTTCCTACTATCGGAACGACAATAGCGGAAGGTCTTGATACTATTGTTAAGGCTTTCCAAGGATTCGGAGAAAACTTTGAATGGGAAGGTTTCGGAAGACGAATAGGGGAAGGAATCAACAACTTCTTCTCTAATTTTGACTTTGGGAATCTTGGTCATACAATCAATGTCTGGTTGAACGGTATCCTCGACATGATGATTGCTGGGGTTGATACCGTTGACTGGAGCATGGTTGGACGGCAAATCGGAACATTCCTTGCGGAGTTAGATTTTGATGGAATTGCTTCCAAGGTGGTTACACTCCTTGAAAAAGCAATTAAGGCAGCGTTAAAGGCTTGGAAAGCATCCTTTGACATGGCTCCGTTGGAAACTGCCATCATCACAGGCGTTGCATTGTTAAAGTTCACGCCTGTTGGTGCGATTGTCAAAAAGAAGATTTTTGATTCTATTGCACTGGCATTTACTGGCGGTGGAACTGGGGCATTAACGATTAATCTTGCAAATCTTGTGGCATTCAGTCCGGAAGGAATTGCGGTACTCGGTGGTCAATTTGTAGATAAGCTTTGGGAATACATAGGAATACTGGTTCCGCAAAAGTTGTCTACTCTTATCGGAAACATCGGTGCTGGACTTGTTCTTGGCGCTGCCGTTGGTATGTGGGCTGGCCCAGCTGGTGCATTGGCTGGTGGTCTGGTAGGCGCTTTTATAGGATCTATCGTATCGGCAGTTGAAAACGCTGGCGGTGGCAAGGCATTTATTGACGAACTGTTTAGTTTTCAAATCTCAGCAGAAATGTTTGAAAAAGTCAAGGAAATGCCAGACAAGTTCATCGAAGCTATTCAGTCACAAGATTGGCTTGGCGCTGGAAGGGCAATCGTAGAGGGAACTTTAAACTTCGCTGCATTGCCAGCACAAATCATTCTTGAACCGATTTACCATCTATATGATTCGATAATCAATGCTTTCAAGGAAGCGTTTGGAATTGCAAGCCCAGCCAAGAAGATGTTGCCTATTGGCGAAGACATTCTTCGTGGTGTATTAAAGGGTATCACAGATAAGTTTACTGAGATTCCAGGAAATGCCAGAAGTTTCGCAGAAGAGGTTATCAAGAACATAAAGCAGTTCTTTGGTGAACTCAAAGATAGACTTATTGAAACAGGCAAAGGTGTAGTTGAAGGATTAATCAAAGGAATCGAAGACAACTTCGGTCTAACTGAGAATCCGGTAATTACATGGGCGAAATCCATCTTCACATGGTTTACTGGAGATGGAAGTGGCAACGATAAGATCAATGCAAGCGCATTTGAAACCATCGCAAGGAATATTATCCCTGGTTTCAACACTGGAATTACTGACGCACAATCGCAGTCTCAGTCTTCGATTGAGGGATGGGTAAACAACATCATCCAATGGTTCACCAAGGGCGATGCCGATGGTGGTATTAATGCGACAACGTGGACAACTTTTGCAAAGAATATTGCTTCCGGATTTGGAAGTGGTGTGACAACACACGGTGGTGAATCCCAAGGTGGTCTGGAAACATGGGCAAATAACATTAAGACATGGTTCTGGGGTGACTCCAATTTTGGAACTAAGGGTGGTTTAGCCAAACAGTTTTATGATTTTGGCGTATATGTCGTTGAAGGTTTTATGAACGGCATGAAATCACTTTGGGATACAGCAGTAACAACAGCACGAGAATTTGGTGGTAAGGTCAAAGGTGCATTTGCAGCCGAGACAAAAATCAATTCTCCTTCAAAGGTTTTCTACCAATATGGTGCATGGATTGTCGAAGGTCTTGTAAACGGTATCTCCGACAATGAAAATCTTGCCGAAAAAGTATCGGAGTCACTTGCTGGCAGTACGACTTTGGGAATGAAATCTTTAACTTCCCAAATCGGAAATGGCAAGATCACTGTTGAAGCTGCTCAAAATGGTATCCTTGGTGCGTTAAGCTCCACCGTATCTCAGCAAAATGTGGCTGCGGCAACTCAGGCAATTCCTTCCGGAGTGAAAAACTCTTGGGATTCTACCAGAGTGCAATGGTCGCATGACATGGAACACTGGTGGATGTACAATGTCGAGCCGTATTTTACTTATGGCAGATGGCAAGACACCACAAGCACTATCCAGACTTCGATTGCATTCAATCTGGGTGTGATGATCGAAGAATGGAAGAAGAACATCTCCAACTGGTGGGATACTCAAGTTGCTGAATACTTCCGGAGAGACAGATGGGATGAGCAGACCAAGAGGATTTATGATTCCATCATTGGTTCTCAGACCACTACTTTCACGGAGTGGGCAGACAAGATCCTCGCATGGTGGGATAAGGGAGTAGCGCCATATTTCACTCTGGACAGATGGAATGGAATAACGGCAAACATCACGACTTCCATCGTGGATGCGTTCGATACTGCGGCAGAAGAATCCTTGGATATCCTGGAAGATTTCTTCTCTGAAGTTGAAGACCGCATTGAAGACCTAAAGGAATCCTTGAGGGAACTTAGAGAATCTGCTGGACGTGGAGACTATGACATTGATGCCGACATGGACATTGATGTTCACTGGGAAGATGACCTTGACGAAGACCGTTGGGATAGTGATTTCTCAGACAGTGGCCCTGGAATTGGGCTTGCTGGCGGTGGAACAGTCAGAAGCGGTCAAGTTTTTGTAGCGAGAGAGAATGGCTTGCCAGAGATGGTTGGCAAATTCGGAAGTGTCACTGGTGTAGCGAATAACGGACAGATCATCGAAGGTATTGCTTCCGGTGTATCAAGAGCGATGAGTGGTCTTGTTTCTTCTATTAATGCGCTTGCAATGTCCAATGTGAATATGCCGACATATTCCGGATATCATTATGCTAATGGTGCTTATAGTGCTGTTGGCATGACAGATTCCGATAGGAATGCATATGCATCTCAACTGGCACAGGCTATAGTTCTGGCTCAGAACGGAAGCGAAGATACACGGCTGATGAGAGAGCAGAACGAAATACTGAATGGAATTCTGGAAAAAGATCAGAACGTATATATCGATGGTAAATCCGTCAACAATCAGATGGATGCTGCGAGAAAACGGTCTGGTTTTAATTTCCGGACACGAACTGTTTAAATGTGGGCGCTCTGAATAAGGGCGCTCCATTTTTTTGTGGGGGAACGAAATGGCAGAGAAAGCGATATTTTTCATAAACGGAAAACCATTCCCCCCACCTAAACGTGGGTTGGAACTGATAGTTTCCACAAATGTAGATTCCGGAAGAAATGCAAACGGAGAAGTCATCGGACAGAAAGTCGGCAGAGACATTTACAAACTGAATTCTGTGGAATGGCCTTTTCTGAGTGCGTCTGTCTGGTCATCCATGCTTCAAGAGTTTGCGAACTTTTTTGTAACTATGACCTTTTGGGACATGGTCAACAACAAGTGGAAGACTGTAAAGGCATATCCAGGGGACAGGAGTGCAAAACCTTACTGGGTGGACAGTGGAACGCAACCGGGTGATGATGCTCCGTCAGGATGGTATGGCGATTTGCGTCCTACATACTATACGGAATGCAAGGTCAACATCATTGACTGCGGAATCATCGAATGATAAGGGGGGATTGCTATGTTGGAAGCATCAAGGGCTTATAAGCAACAAATGGCCCAACACTTACGCAATCACTCTTACTGCATAGTTACGATAGGTGCTATTAATCAGCTTGCACAGCAGAATGCTTATGTTTCCGGAGATACTGCGTATCTGTCGAATAACACGTTGGCATTTCTTGGCGATTCTCCGACAATTCGGTATGCCACAATGGAGCAAGACTGGTTTAAAGCAGACGGTTCAATGTTCTTCCCACCTCGTCCACAGGAAGTGGGGTTTTTATATAACCAAGGTATTATTGCCACAGAAATCGATGACAGCATTGAAATTTCCCTTGGTGATGAATACGACATCAAGGGATTGACTATCGACTTTTCCAATAACTATCCTACTGATTTTACAATAAGCAACGGCACTGTAACGTATTCTTATTCCGGAAATGATAGTTATCACTTTGTTTGCAGTGATATCTTTGACAACACTTCCGTTATTACGATTACTCCGATTGCAATGGTAAACGGAGATGGGAGACTCCGCATAGACTTGTTCTATTGTGGTGTCGGTATCCAATTTACTAATCAAAAGCTCTTGAGTGTTCAGAGAACGGATTCCGTATCTCCAATTGCCGCAGATCTTCCGATATCTGATCTAAGAGTCAGTGTAGAGAACTATGACGAAGCATGGGATATCAATAATAGTGCATCAAGCATCAATTATTTGGAATCCGGACAGCAAGTCGAAGTTTCCTACGGATATGAAATGAATGACGGCAGCATCACATGGATGGATGGCGGTGTTTATCTGCTGAAGTCATGGCAGACCGGAAACTCAGAAATGTCATTTGAAGCACAGGACAGGCTTTCTTCGCTGACTGAGACATATTATGGTGGCGAATATCATGCCAACGGTATTTCGTTATATTCGCTTGCTCTGTTAGTGCTGAATGATGCTGGCGTTGACGATGATGATTATGTCCTTGACACATATCTGCAAAATATACTCGTCAGAAATCCGCTCCCGGCAGTGACTCATGCGGAATGCTTGCAAATCATAGCAAATGCTGGAAGATGTAGGCTTTACATCGACAGGAGAGGACGAATCTGCATAGATGCAGCATTTGAACTGGAAATCGGCACGAATGTAATTACGGTATCTTCCGACAATGCTTCTCCGTATTCCAACCTTGCATCTGTGGCAGAAATCGGAAATCCGCTTACCACATATGCAACGATGGAAGAAGCGTTCCTCAAAGCAGATTCTTCTGCGACATTCCTTCCAAGAGGACAGAACTATTTAACTTCCGGATATGTCAGTGCATCAATTTCTAATGCGAATGGTACGTTTACTGCGAATCCATCTCTGACTATCAATATTCCGGCTGCTGTCAAATACTTCGGAATCAACATTGAATTCGGTTCTGATTCCGTAAAAGAATTTACAATAAGCGTTCCAGGTGGATGGTCAAACACATTCACTGCGGAAACTACGTTCGCAGAGGGAGCGCAGTCATTTACAGTCGATGGTGGTTTTCCGGAATCCAACGAGTATGTTCTGACTTTTACGAAGACCAAGCCGAATTCCAGAGTACATATCAACGGAGTCTCTTTTGGTGAGCTTACGGATTACATATTCACAAAAGACAACTTGACTACTGATGCTATCGGAACGAGGAATGAACGGACGAAGCAGCTTGATGTTGTGATTTCAAACTATGCGGACGGAACGGAATTACAGAATATTGCAAATATTGAAATGGATCTGACGGATGCGGATGAGTACACATTCTATTTATCTGCTCCAGCGCATGGGTTCTCCGCAAAAGTCGATGACAGCACAACTATAGGAATCATTGATGCTTCGGCATACTTTGTAACCGTAAATACCTCTACTCTTTCCGGAGCGCACAAGGTTAGCCTTTATGGCTATTCCTACATTGTTTCTCAGGATTACTACAAGAGGGCGCTTAACAACTACGGAAAGTATGAGCAATGGGAGAATCCATTGGTTTCCGATTACAGTCATGCACAAGACCTTTCGGAATGGATAGGAGATTATTTCCTTAACAATGCGGACTACAGTATTCAATATCGTGGAGATCCTCGCATCGAAGCATTTGATTATGCATATCTCCAGAATCCGTATATTGAGAATCTGCTTGTGCAAATCACATCTCATACGCTGACATTTACCGGAGCGTTAAGCGGAACAGCGGAAGCGAGATTGGCAATCGAATCTGTGGGAGAGGAGTAGAGATATGTGGATTACTCCAAAGACAAACTGGACTTCTTCCGATTACTTTAATATCGGAGATTACAACAGGATTAAGGGCAATCTGGAATGGCTTCATGGGATGATTAATCAGGTGTATCTGCCTATCAGTATTTCTCCGATGGGTGCGGATAAGACTTATTCCGATTACATCTATGCGGATGAGTTTAACCTTTTTGAAACCAACCTTGAAGCCATGAAGAGTTGGATTGTACCGCTTGGAATCAGCAACGGAATTCTGTATTCGGAGAATGCTCCTACACCGGATCACAACGAACTTAACCGAATCGAAAGCGCCACATTGAAAATGTACGATAACTTAACCGGACAAATCAATGGTAGGCCCACACTGAGTTTTACGTTAAATGGGGGGATGTTTAATGGATAATTTGAAGACCAATTACAAGGATGCGGTCTTTTCCGGAAACCGCAAATATCAGGAAATTACCAACAGTGATGGAACTGTTAGTTTCACTGACCAGACATCCTATACCCAACAGGGTGACCAGTTTGGTGCGAGTGATATCAACGAAACCAATTCTGCCATCAATGCAGTGATTGGAACGAAGACCGTGACATTTCCAGCTAATGGATGGACAGGGGCTTCTGCTCCGTTTCAGAATACCGTTACTGTTTCCGGAATTGTTTCTACTGATTCTCCGATTATCGCATTGAATCTTGCCAACAATACGACAACGGCAAATGCGACTCTTGCACATCAGGCATGGTCATATATCAATGCGATTGTCACTGGGAATGGAAATATCACTGCCTATGCCAACAAGAAGCCAACAGTGAATCTTCCTATTATTATAAAGGGGGTGTGAGCATGGCGAACTGCATTATCATGGGTGGCGGTGGCGGTGGAACACTTTCTTCGGATGTTACTGCTACAAGGGCGAATGTTCTGGCTGGAACAAGGACAGTTACTTCGGATTCCAATAACGAAGTAGTTGAAGGTACTATGGTGAATCGTGGAACGGTGAACCAGAGCATAGGGATTAATGGGTCTTATACCATACCCCAAGGATATCACTCAGGGGCTGGAAAAGTCAGCCAAAGCGTGTCTACAAAAGGTGCTGCAACATATTATCCCACCACTTCAGATCAGGTTATTAACGCTAATCAATGGTTAACTGGAGCGCAGACAATTAAGGCCATCAGTCAGCAGAATTTGATTGCTTCCAATATCAAAAAAGGCGTGACGGTGTACGTTAAGAACGGCAACGGGAACATTTTTGCTGTGACTGGGACGTGGGAAGGCTACGTTCCCACTGTGAATCAACCGTTCAACCGTGGCGCATGGGGCAGTGGATGGTCAATTGTTGGGCAAGAGCCGAGAGAAAGCAACTACGCACAGGCTGTTACTATAACGTACCCGGGTTCTTCGATCCATCTCGTACCAGCGAATCCCTCTGAACAGGGTTATGATGGTGGTGCATACGTTTATCTGAAAAAGATTACGATGAACGGCATAAACACTATAAACATCAGCATGAGTGGAAACATTGGCACAATTGAGTCAAATCATCATTTTGTAGTTTTGGGAATTTGGAATACGATTCAAGCGCAATTTTACCGAAGCGCTGCTACAGTTTACGCACAAACCTCATCTACATTAGTGCCTACATCAGAGACTACATTGAGTATCAATGTTGCAAGTATAACCACAGACCAATACATTGCCTTTGGAGCGTTTGACATGGCAAGCGCCCAGTCATATCTTGACATTACCAGAATCTGGTTCACTTAACGCAACGGTTCAATCAATCGTTGTGTTTTTTATTTTGCGAAAGGAGAACAACATGATTTTTAAAGACGGCAAGGTTTACGACATTCTGAAACTCGTTGCACTTATCGCTCTTCCGGTCGGAACTTTCATTTCTTCTTTCTGTACCATCTGGGGCATTCCGTGCGGAGAACAGATTCACCAGACTTTCATTGCTCTGGATGTCCTTCTCGGAGCATTTGTGACAGCGTCTAAAGCTGCCTATGATAACAAAGAATCCGCTGAATAAAAGGGGGAACAGGCATGGCAATCATACAACGGTTTAACTATAACCTTGTTCCGTATTACAAAAAGAACGAGTCTGTCAGGCTGAATCAGTTTGACAAAGAGATGACCGTTTTGCATTTCGCGATATGGAGTTATCAAGACAGGGTCGATTTGACGGGATATAGTGCAAGCATCAGCGGAAGAAAGGCTGATGACACGCTTTATTTTTACCAGTGCGAAATTGTAAGTGATCCGGAGACAAAAGAAGGAGAGCATGACTACAAGGTCATCCAAGTCAATGTCAAAGATCAGATGACCGTGGTTGACGGAGACGGCATTGCCGAAATCACAATTTCGGATGGCTCTGAGAATCTCGTCCATACTGCCAATTTCTATGTTAAGGTCGAAAAGTGTCCGACAGAAGGATACGAACCATCTGAAACCGAAATCACTGTGTTCCAAGATTTGCTGAATCAGGCACAGGAGATTGCTGGAAGTCTAGCTGGCATTGATACCCGTGCTGAGACGGCTGCTCAGAATGCGGCAACTGCGGCGGCACAGGCAACATCTGCGGCAAATTCCGCAGAGGAATGTAGAGATGATGTACTTGCTTCTGTCACTACTGCGACTGCGGCAGCAGACAGTGCTACTGCATCTGCGACAAGTGCTTCCAATTCGGCAACGAGTGCATCTGATTCTGCTACAAGCGCATCTGCTTCGGCAACGAGTGCTGAGACTTCGGCAACGAGTGCATCCGCTTCCGCAACAAGTGCAGTAAATGCATCGACTAATGCGAATAATGCTGCACAGTCTGCATTAACCAGTGCTTCAGATGCACAGGCATATGCCACAAGTTCAAATGAATCTGCGACAAATGCAAGCAACAGTGCTGATACTGCCACAGTCAGCGCATCTCAAGCGGCTGGTTATGCTAATCAGGCTGCGGCTTCCGCTGAACAAGCCCAACAGGATTTTACCAACATTTACAATGGCCTTTCCGATGAAATCGCACAGAGGACTGCTGAAGACACAGTCATCAATGCGAGAATCGACAACATCATGAATCTGCCAGAGGGAAGCACTACTGGTGACGCACAGCTTGCCGATATTGCAATCGGATATGATGGAACTGTCTATGACACTCCCGGAAATGCCGTAAGAGCGCAAGCGATGCGGACGAGTGCCATTGCGGAAACCTTCTCCACGACAGCAAACTACGCAGTCGGAGACTATGTCTGGTATAACGGCACTCTCTACAGATTCACCGGAGTGCATAACGCTGGTGCTTGGACTGGTGGAGATGTTGTTGCCACAAGTGTCGGTGCTGGAGTTGCTGAAAATACCAATGCCATCAGAGATTTTATTGAAAATGGCGGTGGGCTTTCCAGAGAAGCCAAACTCGCATTGCTTGCGTGTTTCCAGAAAGTCGCATGGATTGATGACCAAGGACAGACATACTACGACAATCTGTACGATGCTTTGTTCTCGACAATAACATCTATTACGGCAGTGTTTTCACAGGGTGGCAACGTAATCTATGATACGCAGACCTTGGATGTACTGAGACAGTATCTTGTAGTTACTGCTGTTTACGATGATAGCACAGAACAGAGCGTAACTGATTATGTACTATATGGAACACTTACTGCTGGAATAAGCGTTATTACCGTGACATATCAGGGGCTTACCACGACATTTAACGTGGTGGTAACGCACAATGCTGCATCCCTTACTGCTGTTTATACACAATCTAGAACGGTCTATGCTTCCGATACACTTGACAGCCTTAAATCAGATTTAGTGGTAACGTATTATGCCACTACCCAGAGTGCCGGAGTCGTGGTTCCTTCTGCTGATTACACCCTGTCAGGCACACTGACAGAAGGGACAAGCACCGTAACTGTAAGTTACCAGGGAGTGACGGATACGTTCTCCGTAACTGTAGCGGCTGATCCGTCTTACATCACTGCGGCATTCACGCAGCCTCAGACCACTATTTACACGGTCGATGCGCTTGATACGCTTAAGAGTAATCTTGTTGTCACACTCTTTAGAAGGCCGGGACAGGCGGGAACAGTTCTTGCGGACTCTGCATACACCCTCTCTGGCATCCTTGTCGAGGGAACGAGTACAGTGACGGTGACATATGGTAGTTACACAACGACATTTACCGTTGCGAATGTGGTGGATTGGTACAACATAACATCGTGGGAATACCCCGGACTTGTTGATGTGTGGAGTGGTAGTGCCTTACGCAATACCTTTGATGGTACTGTGCATATGTATTTAAGCCCGGGACAAAATAGGAGAACTGTAGTTGTTGACAGAGGAATAGCTCCGTTTAAGGACTACCAAGGCTTTGCATCATCTTATTATCCAATCCCATTCCCGAAATCTGCAACAAAAGCCATTATTTCTGTAACGCCGAATACATTGGGTATAAGCCCATCGCTGTGGCAGTGGTGGGAACAGCAAAGTCGGTATGTCAGGAAAGACGACCCCGGGTATTTGGGATATGGTAGTGTAACTTTTACTCCGGGTTCAAGAGATTCAAGAGATTCAGCGCCATATTTCTTGTGCGTGAATTTTAAAAAGTCAGATGGATCAGATTTCGGCTCATCTGACGTACCTGCCTCTATAACCATAGAATTCGAATGATGGGGGTATAAATGTTCAAAAATATATATGATGTCAATGGGCAAGGGATGCTCTTTAGGCAAATCAATTGTAAAATTATTGCTCATCGAGGCTATCATGTTACCGCCGCCCAGAATACCATAGCGGCGTTTAAAGCCGCATCTGATGCGGGATTTAACTGGATTGAGATTGACATTCGGAAAACCGCTGACGGGTTTTATATAATGTCACATGATAATTCTGTTGAGATGTATAATAATGGTTCTGCTGTCTCTGTCACTGTCAGCTCTGCAAACTATTCTACCATCAAGAATTACACATGGGATTCTGCTGGGAAATACAAACTCTGCACATTGCAAGCGGTATTTAACGCTATGAAACTGTATGATATGCGGATGATTTGTGACAGGAAAAGCGGATCAAATGCTGAAATTATGGAGATTGCCGCAATGTGTGGAGCGGTTGACAGGGTGATGTTGACGTATAATGCATCGGACGATATCAATCTTTACAAAAAATATGATTCTGTTCCCGTCCGTTATTACGCATCAAATTATAATACCATCCTGTATTTGCAAGAAAATACTGTGAACCCATTGTATTGCGATATGAATGTGCAAAGCACAGACAATTCCGTAATACAAAACGCACTTGCCGCAGGAATACCGTTGATTTTCTCTGGCTGTACATTAGAAAACAAGGAGAAATGGGTCGTTCTCGCAAGCGGATGCATGGCAAATAACAGCCTCAATATTTCTTATGAAGATTTTGTGGAGGCTCTTGATGTTGACTATGATGTGGTTGCTTCAATTACAGCGTCTGCATCAAGCGTCAGCGTTAGTGCGGGCGGAACGGCAAATGTGACCGCGTCATCTGATGTCACCACTCCAGGTGGATATGTGTATGCGTATACACTGAATCCTGCCGTAGCAACTGTGGTTCAATCTACATGGGGAAATAGTATTTCGACTACGATAACCGGAGTTTCATCTGGAACCACAACATTACGTTTGTTTACTGGCAGTGGAGAAGTTAAAGATATTCCTGTCACCGTTTCTTAACCATCTTGTATCACATAGGAGGCAATAAATGATCTCAAATTCTGGAAGGGACGAACGTGGCAAGTACAGTGGCGGCAAGGCAGGCGATCAGGACGGCAAGGAATGGGCGGTCATTCCGTGGTACTCTCGCCCGTGGACAGCGGTTTTACGCTATCCTAACAAGGTAGTGGCGGCTGATATATGCTTTCGGGGCGCACGCCAGAGGGATCGCTAATACATACGCAAAAAATGTTCGAGTGTATAACAACCGTATTATAGGATTTACTGGATGCGGCATACGGTTGAACGCTATGGACGGCATTATGGTCAGCGAAAACGATATTACTACAGTCGGTGACGGAATCGTGATTGGCGATGTTGCAGATGCAAAGAATATCGTCATCAAGGGCAATTATGTTGAGTGTAATGGAACGAAACTCGTTAGAACAAGCGGTCGTTACACTAATCTCACTGTCGCAAACAATGTAACTCAGGGGGATACACAGGATTTTTAATGTGCTGTAAGACGCCATCCGTTATTATTTACTGCCTTGATGGGGGCTCCTCAAGTGGAGTATTATTATAGCTAGTACATACTTGAGGAGAACCCCATGAAAAACTTTAGCAAAGAAATGTCCTTGGAGTTAAAAGGCATTGCTATTGTAATGATGATCTTTCATCACTGTTTCAGAATAACGAATATTTTCAGCGGATATTCAGTATCGTTTTTCCCATTCAGCGGTAGCCAAATCGTAAACCTTGCGTATGCGTCCAAGATATGTGTGTCTATTTTCGCATTCATATCCGGATATGGGCTTTATTTGAGTTATGACGCAAAGAATGGCTCGGCTCAAAAGTGGGCATTTACCAGATACTTGAAATCATTCGCTGGGTATTGGTTCATCTGGTTTTGCAGCGCTGTTATATGTCAATTGATAGACGGACGTACCTACAAGACATTCTTTAAAGAGGGATTCTATCAGGGGGTCCTATATAGCATTATTAGCTTTTTTGGATTAGACAGTATATTTAAAACGCCTGCATTAAATGCTATATGGTGGTATATGGGAGCAGTTATTGTCTTTTTGCTCCTGACTCCTTTGATTTATAAGTGCAAAAATGAAATGCTTCTTGTACTTGTTGCGTTTATCGTGCTCCCCAGAGAGTTTCTCGGTGTGAGTGGTGTAGTTAAGGCAAGTGGGACTAAAGCATTTTCCTTCTTGATCCCCTTCCTCATGGGCAGTATCTTTGCCAGATATAGGCTGTTTGATAAATTGGCTGAGAGCAATAGTATTCAGGTAAGAGTATACAGGCTCATCTGCGAAGTCTGGATGATAATCTTCTTATATAAGATGTATCACCATTTGGATAGAGGGCTGTATTGGGAAGTGCATTATGCGGCGCTTCCTATGGTTTTCATTTTATTTTTGGTTGAATTTATTCTGCCGATCAGGGTTATGCAGAAGCCCCTTCTGTTTTTGGGAAAGCATTCAATGAACATGTATCTCGTCCATGCTTTTCTGTTGTCGTACCTGAAACCAATTATATTCAGTAACAGGCATTTCATTGCATCAACCTTAATACTTATAGTCATGTCGCTCGCCGTTTCTATAATCGTAGAAACGCTGAAGAAATTAACAAGGTATAATAGCTTATTTACAAGTTTTTGATGTATTAAAGGACACTTTAAATCAGTAACCATTTCGGCGAGTTCAACGGAATGGTCATGGACTAAATAGATCACGGAGGCGGCTTCGGTCGCTCCCTTTTTAAAGGAGCATTTATGAAAGAGGGTGATGCTATGTACCCGGATGGAATTCCGAACTTTATGTAGTGTTGCCCCAAATGGGGCAAATTGACCTATAAAGGAGTATTTGTATGTCAGATGGTTATAGGATGCGAAAGTGCGGAGATGGATGGGAGTATTGCAATGGGAAATGTTCAGAATGTCCCAAAACGCATATAGTCGCAACAAATCACACTTAAAGGGCGCTTTACAAGCCAGTTTATCTTTTGACTATCTTTTGATTCTGCATGATTTTTCAAAAGATGCACGTTAACACGGGGGCGGGAAACCGCTCCCTTTTTTCATACCATTTCGGTGATTTTACCGATATGGTTAGCATCATGATGTATGAGCCAGAGGGTAACTCCTCTGGCTTTTCTTTATGGGGGAAGCGCATATGAATGATTTTGAAGCCGGGAAGAAACTTCTCTGCGGAAACTATTCAGCATATACTCCGACAGGAAAATCTTATTTCGTCAAAGCTGGCAGATGGGGCAAGACTCCCCATGTCGGAGATGTGGTGTACTTTTATAGTTCCAGTCTTGGAAGGGTAGCCCATGTCGGTATTGTAGCATCTGTTGAATTCCGCAATGGCCTTTACCATATCGGAACATATGAGGGCAACACGAATGCTGGAGTTCTCTTTGAACGTGATGGCGGCGAGTATGCCTACAAGACTTATGAATTCCTTCCTTCTCAAGTCGGTGGTGTAAATCGGATAAATGGCTTCGGAACTCCAGTATTCGGCGCTGATACTTGTTCCGCAGAGCAATTTGTTCTGATGGCATCTACTCAAAAGGGCTATATCGAAAAGAAGTCCAATAAGGATCTGGAGTCATTCACTGGCAACATCGGTTCCGGAAACTATACGAAGTACGGAAAATGGTATTCCGAAATCACGGGAGAGAAATGCTATCTCAACGGACAATGGTGTCAGATGTCCGTCTCTTGGATTGCCTATCACGCTTGCATCCAAGCCAGACAGTCTCAGACAGGATGGGTGCATCAGGATGACGGCAGTTGGATGTACTGGAAACCGGATGGCGTACAAGTCGTTGCGGAATGGGCATACATCGAGGGCAGATGGTATGTCTTCGATGCTTCCGGAAGGATGATAAAGGGATGGTTCAAGTCCGGACTCAACGACTGGTATATGCTCGGAGAAGACGGTGGTATGCTCTCTGGGCAGTGGATTATGGATGACGGCAAGTCGTATTATCTCACTCAGTCCGGACTTATGGCGAAGAATGCCTATATCAGATCAGACAAGCCCTTTGCTCCCGGAAAATATATCTACTATTGGGTCAATAACAGAGGCGAGTGGGAGCCGAAGTGGGATACAGAGAAGCCAGATTTAAAGAAGTATGAACTTGCCAGTTAGTATCGGCATTATCATAAATCCATAAAGAAAGGAGGTAAACCTCATGGCACGATATGGCAAAATGGAATTCACCAAGTTTGGGGTATTGGCAGATGAAAACATCCTGTCGAGATCCAAATACGAAGCAGTGGCAATTACTCTTGATTTCGGTGAAGATGCCGGATACCTTACTGACGCAAATGGAGATGTCTACATTCCAGCTGGAACTCCTATAGATGACGGTGGTGTTCCTGTAGTTGAATCTCCGTGGACTGATGCTGTTGGCATCCTTCTCAATGATGTCTATGCATCCAGACCGCAAGGAACCGTTCTCATTAAGGCGTATATCGATACCACAAAAGCTATCGAACACTCCAATGTTGAGTACGATGCGAGTCTCGCTGTTGCTTTTTCCGGAAGAATCGTTTTTGAGAATCCGACTCTTCCACCTGACAGTAATCTGGTCGGAGTCGGACTTGTCGGAAGTATGGTTATCTGACCCCTATACAATATGAAAGGAGACTACAACTATGGCATATACTAAGACCACATGGGAAAGCGGAGATGTTGTAACCGCCGAAAAACTGAACAACGCTGAATCTGGAATCGAGACTGCACAGGAGACTGCGGATGCTGCTCTTGCGGCTTTTGCTCCGGAATATGATGGTGCTGCGACTTACGCAGTTGGTGACCTCTGTGTCTATGACAGCAAACTCTATGCTTGTTCTACTGCTATTGACACAGCAGAAGACTTCGATACAGACCACTGGACTGCGACCACCATTGCAGCTGTCATTGCGACACTGTAAACTCGATTAAAACTTAATATCTCTCATTTCCACAAGGCCCAGAGAAATCTGGGCTTTTTTTATTGCCCAAAACAAAGAGTTTAAATAAATTCAAACAACCTATTGACAAGCAATGAATATAGAGTTACAATAAGCACAACAAGTGAACAGCAAATAAAGCAACAGCGATAAAGGGGGAATAACAATGAAAATCATGGATGTCATCGTTGAAGAACTCAACAACAGTCTTCCGGAAGGAGAAAAAGTCGAGCGTTTACACAGCAAACCTCATGAGATTAAAGAAAGAAAGCCTCGTTCAAGAAAGATGAAGTGGTCGCAATGGGGAACGGGCGGCATTCAGAGATGCGGAATCTCCGAATACAACACTATCATCGGCTGGCTTGGGGAAATCGGTCTGGAAGCAAAAGAATGCGTGAAGCATAACGAAAAAGACCATGCTCTCTACGGAAGAACTGTTCATGATGATAATGGCAAACTTATAGAGATCCGCTTCTATCGCAATACCTACATGAACGATGAAGAATTGGAAGCGATTTCCAGAGAGTTCCCCCACGACACACTGTATGTAGCTCACAAGTGAGAGGAGAAGAGAAATGAAAAAGGATTATGACGAAATGTACAATCTTCTGAATGAAGCAAACGAAGCAAAGGACAGACTCGCAAGGCTTGCGAGTCATCTGGAAGAAGCTGGTTTTTACAGAAAAGCGCAGTCTTGCATGACACTGGTGTACAAGATCGAAGAATGGCAGAACAGGGGGTGATAACATGACAATCAGAGATTTTCTTGAATTATGTACTATGGTCGGTGAACCTATCGCTCTTTATGATCTCAATACAAACGAAATGATAATCGGAGAAGTTGGAGAGCCAAATATATTCCGAACTATAAGTAGTGAAATATTAAATGCGGAATTGATATCGTGGGATTATGTCGAACATGATGGAGAGCAAGTTGTTTGTCTTAATTACGAATCATAAAGGGGGTAAAGATGGAATACAGATACGGAATGCGACTCCGGGGCTTTAGCCCTGGATGCCAGCCGATGAAAGGACTGCTCCGAAG
>AUXO012579263.1_pt1 | contig 24439 bp, 25 predicted proteins | sample 768731 | NCBI WGS metagenome assembly AUXO01 (sample SAMN02715735, study PRJNA202380) | gut metagenome | biome: sheep rumen | host: Ovis aries | place: New Zealand: Palmerston North | reverse complement strand
CTTTTTCATGCACTTTATTATACCAAAAGCTGTACAAAAGGTCAGTATTTTCAAGGTTCAACGCATTTTTTATCAGCTATAAGCAGACACTAACTACGTTTTCGGTATAACCAATTTGTGAAAAGCACAGTTGAAGTCCGTTTTTTGGGACAGGATATGTGGATAATGGAGTGTGGGAGGGTCTAAAGGCCTTATGGCACCTATAAATTTTACATGGAAGAAGTATTGTTTTTGAGACAAAAACAAAAACTTTAATTACTTAAAGATTTATGATGCGTTTTATGGGGTAAAGTGTTATAATGGCAAACGTAGAAGTTTGTGTTTACATAGAGCGTGTGAGTTAGTGAAAGGAAGCTATTATGAGCATTTCATATAACGGGTTATGGAAACAGTTAATTGATCACAAAATGCAAAAAAAAGATTTGTCAGATTCTTTAGGAATCAGCTCTGCTACGATTGCAAAGATGGGAAGAGGAGAACCGGTATCTTTGGAGGTTTTGGAAAGAATATGTATATATCTTAATTGCGATATAGGGGATATTATGAGTTTTGAAAAAAAAATTCAAATGACATAGGAGAAAAAAGATGAGTAAATTAACTTGCCTTGACTTATTTTGCGGAGCTGGAGGGTTGTCTGAAGGCTTTTTACAGACGGGTAAATATGAATTTTTGGGGCATGTTGAATGGGAAAAGCCGATGGTTGAAACGCTTAGAAATAATTTGGTTAAGCGTTGGGACTATGCTGAAGAAGACGCTCGAAGAAGTGTGGTTCAGTTTGATGTTCAAAAGACAGACGAGTTGTTTTGCGGCAATTGGTCAGAAGAAACAAAAGCTGAATATGAAAAGAATAATCATAAACTCTTTGTCGAAAAAGGCTTAGATGGATTGATTGGAAATAGAAAAATTGATGTTATTATTGGAGGACCACCTTGTCAAGCTTACTCCATTGCAGGAAGAGCTCAAGACCCCAATTCAATGAAAAATGATTATAGGAACTATCTCTTCGAGAGTTTTGTAAAGATTGTGGATAGGTATCGCCCTAAAGTATTTGTATTCGAAAATGTTCCGGGTATGCTTAGTGCTTGCCCTGGTGACACCCTAGTTATCAATCGCATTTGCGCTGCTTTTGAAGAAATTGGGTATGAGATTCGGGATCCTAAAGATATGTCAAAATCAGTTTATTGCGCTTCTGATTTTGAGGTGCCTCAAGATCGACGACGTGTAATTATTTTTGGCGTTGAGAAAAAGTGTGGCCATAGTGTAGAAGAGTTTTATGATGAACTTGATAAACACAAATCAAAGGGTCATAAAAAAACGGTTAGAGATGCAATTGGCAATATGCCTAAATTTATACCGTTGGATAAACCTAGAAAAGAAGGACGAGTTAACGTTTCTCATGAGTTGGTGGGGGATGTACATATTCCGCTTCATGAGGCCCGGTATAATAATTTACGTGATATAGAGGTTTTTAGGAAATGGATTTCTGAAAAAATGAATGAACTTCCTAACGATGAAAAGTTGGCTTTTTATAAAAAAGTATCAGGTAAAGATTCTAATCATAATAAATATAGAAGTTTAGAATGGGATAAACCGTCACCGACTATAGTATCACATCTTTATAAAGATGGGCTGATGTTCATTCATCCTGATATTGAACAGGCAAGGTCAATAACAATCAGAGAGGCGGCTTTATTGCAAAGTTTTCCTATGGATTTTGAATTTATAGGTTCGAATGCATATTGTTTTAAAATGATTGGAAATGCAGTTCCGGTTTTATTTGCTAAAAATATTGCGGAAACTGTAAGTAACATTTTGGGGGATAAGAAAAAATGAAAGTATTAAATGTTCTTGTTGCCTGCGAAGAAAGCCAACGGGTATGCTCTGAGTTCCGGCGTTTGGGACATAATGCCTATAGCTGTGATTTGTTGAAATGCAGTGGGGGACATCCGGAATGGCACTTTCATCAGGATGTGTTGAAGGTAATAGAGAATAAGGGGGGGAAACTTCAAACAGGGGAGGAGTATTACATAGATGGTGATTGGGATTTGATGATAGCACATCCTCCATGCACATTTTTAGCTGTTAGCGGGGCAAGGTGGTTTTATCATCCTGATGATAAAGACCTGCCTATTGAGCAGAGAAGACCGCATCCGCGCTTTCCAAATAGAGCACAAGATCGAGAAGAAGGTGCAGCGTTTTTTATGGCACTTGTAAATGCTCCAATAGAACATATAGCGGTTGAGAACCCAATCGGAATAATGAATACTCGATATAGAAAACCTGATCAGGTAGTGCAGCCATATTTCTTTGGAGATGAAGCTTCAAAAGCCACTTGTTTGTGGTTAAAGAATCTTCCATTATTAGAAAAAACTAATGAAGTGGGTACGGGTGAATGGGTGTATTTGAGTAGCGGAAAGAAATTGCCGAAATGGTATTCAGATGCTTTAACAAAAGCGAAAACAGCTGAAGAAAGAAGAAATCTTAGAAGTAAAACGTTTCCAGGGTTTGCAAAAGCTATGGCAGAACAGTGGAGTGAGGTGCTGACGAATGAGAATTTATCTTAGAAAAGTATTTAATCATGATGTAACACACGAAGTAAGTGTGAGGAGTGATGTTGTTTCAGAATTCTTTGAAGGCAAGTCTAGCAGGCTTCAGTTTTATAAGAAGGATAGTCTTATCTCAAGTTATAATGTTGATATCAATTCTGCGACCGATCCTCGATTTGGTGGAGACTTTAAAACTCTTTTGCGTGATTCGGGAGATGTATCTGTTGATGATATTATTTCCATAAGAAAATTCGATGGCTATTATGATTTGGAGATAATCAGGCCGTCGGATCTAAGGTATCATACTTTCTTTATGCTGTTTCCGGAAGGGAGAAGTTCTGACGGAAGGGATCGCCATCAAATTCTAAATGTTGATGAAAGTATTATAGAAGACGAAAATGATACGATAGTTAAAACAGGCGCAGAGAATATTTTGCTCTATGGAGTTCCAGGTGTTGGTAAAAGCTATGAAATACAGAAAAACTATTTGAAAGATGCGGATAAACATCAGGTTGAACGAGTGGTATTTCATCCTGATTATACATACGCTGACTTTGTTGGACAAATTCTTCCGAGAGTATCAAAAGATGAAAACGGAAAAGACAAGTTGGAATATGTTTTTTCGGCTGGACCGTTTACTAAAATTCTTAAAAAAGCAGTTGAGGAGCCGGAACTATATTTCTACTTGGTAATAGAGGAAATAAACAGAGGAAACGCTCCCGCAATATTTGGCGAGATTTTCCAACTTTTGGATAGGAAGGAAAAAGGTGCATATCCGGATTCTGAAGAGGGTGAAAGTGAGTATGGAATAACAAATTATGATGTAGCTAAAGAGGTTTATGGGGATTTGACTCATGAAGTTACAATTCCAGGAAATCTTTATATATTGGCCACAATGAATACTGCCGATCAAAACGTATTTACATTGGATACAGCTTTTCAACGTAGATGGAATATGAGACACATAAAAAATGATGTTGTTTCTGCAGATCATGCTAATGAGAAAATTGTAGGAACAAACATTACGTGGGGATCATTTGCTTTAGTAATTAATGATTTGGTTATAGAAACAAATGCTGATATGGCAGCATCAGAGGATAAACGTTTAGGAGCGTATTTTGCAAAAGCAAATGAGTTGGTTCCTGAGAAGTTTTCAGAAAAGGTTCTGAAATATCTTTGGGACGACGCTTTTAAAATTAATCGCGACGAAATATTTAAGGATGAATTTAAATCATTGGATAACGTGATAGAAATGTATGAACAAGCACCGGGGGATCGCTTAGAGGCAGTTCTCAGAATGGGCGTATATGAAAAAATGTTATCAAAGATTATAGGTACTACAAAATCCGAGGAAGCATAATTTGTTTATAAAATGATTTCCTATGCTGACAGAAGGTGGTGCATTTGATGTCAGATTATAAAATTCGAGATAAGTGTTCAGTAAATACTAATTATGATTCAGATACTTTCGTTGGAATCAAAAGTGATTCCGACGGTATTAGCGTGCACTTTCCTTTAGGTTTTAGAATATCGAACGACGACAAAATATTGCGGAAAGATATTTTAACATTGATGAGCACAATAGCTAATACAACCGCAAGAAAAGACTCTGAAACCATTGAAGAAGCAAAAAAGTATAATACTACGGCCTTTCCATTCCAAGCATACCTTTATGTAATCTATGATTATTTTTCACGCGGCTACTATAGAGAAAGAGAGGTTATTTATACTACCGGAAAACAGGGTAGAGTTAATTGGGGAAAAACAATAAAGAGTCAAAAACCATATGTACAAGATAACAGTGTATTCTATTTGGATTTGGTAGTTAAGAAAAACAGCGTAAAGGAAAATGAATTAATCACACTCATTCATGAGTATTTTGTATATGAGAGTTTTGACAAAGTTGGATGGCTATTTACAGCACTTAAGCCTAGTCAACCAAGGATAAAATATAATGAAAAATTATTTCGAGGTGTTTTGACAGAAAAGGTTTTACACACGTTTAACGATCGGAACAAGAAACTGTTCAAAAGTTTGTTATCCATTATTGATTACCAAGGCGATAATGAAGCTCCGTCATACTATAGATATGGAACATATCGTTTTGAATATGTTTGGGAAGCAATGGTAGATAGAGTGTTTGGAATAATTGGAAAAGAGTCGTATTTTCCTAAAACTAGTTGGTGGATTGGTGATAGAAAATTAGATAATTCTTGTTTGGAACCAGATACCATAATGATATGTAATGGTAATGTTTATGTATTAGATGCAAAATACTACAAGTATGGTTATTCGCATTATGTTAGTGATCTTCCTGAATCGACGTCTATCAATAAGCAGATTACATATGGAGAGTATATTGCCCAAAATGAAAAGTTCAAAAGAATCCATGGAAGTAATATGACTGTATATAATGCGTTCATACTTCCTTACGATTCGGAAGATCCAATATGGAATTCTGAAGGTAATATGTATGTCCTTGGCGAGGCTGTAAGCAATTGGAAAGATAATACGAGAGAATATCACAGAATTCAAGGAATAATGATTGATACGAAGTATCTTATGTTTGTTGCGATGAAGCAGGATATGAAAGAGATTGAAAGATTAGCCAACCTTATTGAAAAAACTGTTAGAAAATAATGGTGCTCACATGGCCGATGTATTAACTGTAGAACAAAGAAAAAGGAATATGCGTAATATTCGGTGTAAGGATACCAAGATAGAAAGGGTTTTAAGAAAGGCATTATGGAATAAAGGATATCGCTATAGAAAAAACTATGCTGCACTTCCGGGAAAACCCGATATAGTTCTGACAAGGTATAAGATTGCGATTTTTTGTGATGGGGAGTTTTTCCATGGTAAGGATTGGGAAGATTTAAGAATCAAGATGAAGAATAGCAATAATGGAGATTTCTGGATTAATAAAATAGAGAGAAATATTCATAGAGACAGAGAAATAGACATGGAACTGGCGGCTTTGGGTTGGCAGGTAATTCGTTTTTGGGGAAAGGAAATATTAAAAAATACGGATGAATGCTTAAAAGTGGTTGATGAGTATGTGCTTGATAGGAAGATTGAAAAGGGTTGGTAGTATCGGTATTAATTTCTAAACTGAAAAGAATGGTTGGTGCTTGGGTATGATCAGACGCGATGTGGAAAGCCCTACGGCTTTTGCTATAAAAGTAAAAAATGAATGCAATATATATGATTTACAAGGACTGTGCCAAAATCGCGCAAATGATTATACCATTGCCGTTGAAGCAATAGATATGGGAAATGATCCTGTTGAAGCATATGTAGAAATGTTTACTGAGGACGAATTATATGCGAAAGCAAAACTAGCTGAAAGAGTTCACGCAGTGTTCGTATTACTTCTTCATAAGAGTATTGGACAGAAAGATGAGATTTTTCTGAAATTCTTTAAGCCGGATGACAATTCGTCAGTAGCAAATTGCATAGAATCAAAAAAACTTTCCTCGGAATATTTCGTTAATTGGTGGAAAGCGAGACAATGTAGAACACAACAAAAGAGCTACAGAGAAGAAATGCAAAGGAAAATTGCAGCTAGTTATTTTGATCAACTTCTTGAACTGCATGGGTCTTCGTGGAGTGGGAATATAGATGGTTTTTTGTTGGATAAGAATCAAGAAGGAAAAGAAGATGTTTCCGCTATTATTGAATGCAGATTTTCATCTAATGAAGATATAGAGCGGTATGATCCCAATAGATTCTTTAAAAGTGGTGGAGGGGATTATATGACGTGGAGTAGTTTGGTTAAATTATCAAAACGGTTAGATATCCCACTGTATTTATTTACGTATTCTAGAAAAATAGGATGCCGTGAAAAGGTTGGATTAGCTGTGGTTGAGAGTGTGACTAAAGAAAATGGGCTTGTTTATAGAGATGGAATATCTCCGTGTCAAAATGTCAAAGAATCAACTGATGAAGTAAAAAAATGGTTGAAACAAGTAAAGCATAGCGGCGCAACGTTATCGTGAGTCAGTAATGATTAAGTGAAACGAAAGAAATGGCCACTTATTGTCGTGAAAACAGGATATGCCGGCTCATGGAATCGAGTAAGAATACCATGTTAAAGTATTCATTTTGTGATATGCATAAGCTATATTTTAGAGAAAAGACGAATACTGAGGCATTTGCGGAGCAGGAAAGGATAAAGATTCAACAGATGGATAGTGGAAATTTTAATCCTTTGGGATATAGGTGTTACGGTGCTTGGCATCGTAAAAGAATAGGTTGAGGTAGTATTATGCCAAAGTTTATGAAGGATAGAGCAATAGCATTACTTGATGGAGGGATTGAAACATATATATTGGGTTTGTATGGACTTAATCTTACTTCGTTACGAATAAGGAAAAAAGTAGATACTAAAAACGCTCCTGTAATGGGAATGTTTGGCGCTTCGGTTGAATTGCTTGTTAAAGCGTGCCTTGTTCAGGCGTATTGGATAGCAGCTATGTATAAATCGGGCGATGTCGAATCAGGAATATTCAAATTCGAATACGAATGTATTAATGAGTTCAAAAACTCTATAAGAGATAATGATCCGGCTGTTGCTTTTATTTGGAATAATCGTGAAGAACTAGGTAATGATAAGAATATACTAATTAGTGTCTGCTTGTAGCTTATAAAAAGCACTGGAAATGCACCTCCGAGTATAATTACACTCGGTTGCAGGCTGGAAGGCAAGCTTAAAAGGAACGAAAATGCAGGATTCAAGCAGTTCTTTAACTTTTCAAAGAATGCCGAGTATAATTCACGGAGAGTTTAGGGTAGAATACGCACAATAAAAATTGACAAATTGCGTTGAAACGATCACAATATTACTTGAGTTGTTGTGTGGATTTGTAAGAGGTATTCTATGATAGAAGGATTTTCAACGGTAAAGGATATTGCGGAAAAATGGGGTGTAACTCTGAGGACGGTTCAAACGTTGTGCGCTGAAGGAAAAGTGGAAGGTGCCACTAAATTTGGAGATGTTTGGGCTATTCCTGTTGATGCTGAAAAACCCACAGATGGAAGAGTTACTACAGGAGAATACAGGAACTGGAGAAAGAAAGAAAAGCAGTCATAAATTTTTTTCCAGAAGTGTTAAGTGGCTGGTTATTCGTCTCTATTTATATGTAGAAGCTGATGATGAGAAAAAATGGAGGCGATTATATGAAGACTACAATTTACTGCAAACCGACTGACAAAGGAGTTCATTCGTTTTATTTAACTGTAGGAAATGAGGAGTTTTTCCTTTTTAGCCAGGCATATCGGAAAGGTGTTGAGGAATACTACGGAAAAGGTGTTCGCATTGATGAATCAATGAAGTATTCAAGAGCACATAACGATGCCGCAATCACAAGAACAATGGATAAAATCCCAATGTACGTAAGGTATGTTGAGAGGGAATACGATATTGAAGTATTTGAAAGAACGAAAAGAAAAAGCGCACAGTATTTCAGATTTCGTTGTGCATAGGAGGATAATAAGTTGAAAAAGATTGTTATTTGCAATATCCCAATGAGAGAAAAGGTGGCAAAGACCGTATATTTAAGCGAAGACAACTCTCTTCCGGTATCAGAAAAACCATATAGATATCCAATTAATTCTTTTCTTGCACAAACGGTAAGCGATAAAGACGAATTAAAGATAATCCTTCTGATTAAGAAAGATGGGAATGCATTTTATGAAAAAAATACAGAGGATTACAGGCAGGAAATAGAGGATATTTGTAAAGATAAAGGTGCGAAGGCAGCAATTGTTCCTATAGATACAGCGTTTTCTCAGGACAAGGAAAACCATGAGCAGCTGATGGGGAGACTTATTGATGAAATAGATACGAGTGCACATATTTTGGTAGATATCACATATGGTCCCAAGGATCTTCCTATCGTAATATTCTCTGCTTTGAATTTTGCTGAGAAGTTCCTGAAATGTGAAATAGATAACATTGTTTACGGTCAGGCTGCATTTGAGGAAGATAAGGTTGTGGGAACAGTAATATGCGATATGATTCCGCTCTACTGCCTTAGCTCAGTAACGAATACAATTAAATGTGAAGATCCGCAAAAGGCAAGGCAGATGCTGAAATCCCTTCTTTCAATATGAGGAGGGCTGTTGCTGTGAGCTATGACAAGGAAGAGATCGAGAAATTAATTGATGCTTCAAGGCTTTTCTACTTAGATAAGGAGAAGGAGCGAATAGCATATAGACGCGAAGCGTTAAAAATGGTGGAGTATCTATACTGTTATCTAATGGCTATCAATGCGGTGAAGTACGAAGCGTTTGCTGTAGAAATTGTAGATACTGCAAAGCGTTGTATTGAGAACTATAATCTTGAAGCGGGGCGCTTCCTAAATTATTTTTCGTCAGCATGGAAACAAACTTATGGACACTTGCTTGGAAAAGAAATAATAAAAGAAACTTTCGGTGGTATTCATTTTACAGAAGAGGAAGAAAGAAATTTCAGAAAATACATGAGGCTGGCACAGACTTTAGGTATAAATACTGAATCATCTGAGTTTGACGAAAGAGTAGCTGATGCGATGGAGATAACAACCGCAGAAGTGGACAGTCTCCGAAGCATGATTAACTGTAAACCTACGTCCGGAAGCTATATCAATGATGAGAGTGAGGAATACAGTCTTATTGATCAGCTGGATAGTGGAACATATACGGATACAGGTATTTTGCATTTTGAAACAGCAAAGGAGTTCTTGGATCTTATTGAGATAACATACGATCAGCTTCAAGAGAGGCAGAAGCCAATGCTTGCTATGCTCATTACATCAAAGATAGCGTTTTTAGCAAGTGATGATGATAAACTGCTGAAGTTTATCAAGAAAAAGTCTTTCTTTGATAAGGGAATATTTGAAGAGTCGTTGAAACGAGGTGAACAGATACAGGCAAAAGAAATAGCAAAACGATTTGGAGTAGTCGAAGCCAGCGCAAGTCGTTCATGGAAAACCTTTAAGGACAAAATAGATACAAAACGGGAGAAGATTTAAGAAATGTATCGCTTTACATTGGAATGATTGGAGGTCGTTATGGGATTAAGGGATGTTGTTATAAAAGAGGCTAGGCCGCTGCCTGTATTGCTGTTGATAGATAATAGTGGAAGCATGGCTAATGAGAAAATAAATACAGTCAATCTTGCTATAAAGGAGATGATAGCTGAGTTTTCATCGATTAAAAACGCAAAGGGAAAAATCAGCATAGGAGCGATAACTTTTGGGAATACTGTAGAGGTCGTTCAATCAATCGACAAAATAGAAAATGTTATGATTCCGGAATTTCAAGCCGCAGGTAAGACTTGGATGGGACAAGCGATAGATAAGGCTATTGATATTCTGGAGGATAAAAATCAGGTTCCTGAAAGAGCATACACACCTACTATAATTCTGCTGAGTGATGGGTTGCCTTCTGATTGCCCGGGGAAAATGGCTCCTACTAATTATGATTTTTCTCAGTGGGAACCATTACAGAGATTACATTCAAGCGAAAGATTAAAAAAATGCCCTAAACTGGCTCTGGGAATAGGTGAAGAAACAAACTATAGAATGTTAAATGCTTTTATTAATAATCCGGAGGTTCCTGTAATTAAGGCAAACGAGTTGGCAACTATAACAAAGTTTTTCCAGTGGGTTACGTACTCGATCAGTAAAAGATCTGTAAGCAACAATCCGAATGAGCCTGTACTTGAAGATCCAAAAGAAATGTTTGGTGAAGATGAAGTGGCTTACCTTATCAGATTGTCGCAGTGAGTTGTGGGAATGATTTTATGATGCAGAACAGAATGGAAATAAGTATAGGCCGTAATATGGTATTCTTAGGGGGCTTATCCGAAAAAGGAGTAGACAAACAGAAAAACCAAGATTCATATAGGATAGGAGTGGATGAAGGTCACGAACTTGCTTATATCATTGTAGCGGATGGTCTTGGGTCTTGTAAGCATTCGGATCAGGGTTCTGCTCGTATTACAGAGATCGTTGAAAACTGGATTATGAATAAGCTGCCAGATTATTCATACTTATCTGATAATGTGGCCAACATATTAGCTAAGCGAATGGTTGAGGAATGGAATGAGTCATACGAGATGGAAAAAATCTATGACTATGACACAACTGTCCATGTAGCTGTCTTTTATAAAGGGAGCATTCTCATCGGCGGAATAGGTGACGGAATGGAGTTGGTCGATTATGACGATCTTGTTTGCAAAGATTGTATAGATGAAGGGAACTTGTTTAGTAATGTAACAAATTCAATGTGCTCATTAAATATTAGTGAACTGCTAAGCTTTGAAATAATACCGTTTGATTCATATAAAGACCATGCGGTAATAATTATTTCAACGGATGGAATTGCTGACGATCTAATACCTGAGAAGAAGCTTACCTTGCCGGGATATTTTAGGGAGACTATTGATAAAAATGGGTTGGATGCCCTTCAATATGAATTGCAGGATTGGATTTCAAATTGGGAAACGGAAAGCCATAGCGATGATAAAACGCTCTGTTATCTTGCAATAGAGAGGAAAACTATATGAATAAAGAAAGCGATTTAGTTGGAAAAATCCTCAAAGATACGGATGGCAGGGAGTATCATGTCACAGCTGTTTTAAGTAAAGGTGGACAGGGTATTGTTTTTAGAACAGCCGAGGATTTTTTAATAAAAATAAATACATCTACGGACAAGGAAAAATACGGCGAAAGATACCGCTGGCTTCAGATGAAGGGAGCTTCGCTTCCTAAAGAAACAAGGATAGCTTTTCCTATAGCAATTTTGGAGCAACCATATATCGGATATGTGATGAGGGAGGTGAAAGGACACGTCTCTTTGAATGACTATGTTGAAAAACCGGATGAAATAGATGACCTTTGGGATTGGTATTTCAATGCTACGGGTGGTTTGACAAAAAGGTTGCAAATAGGATATTTGCTGGCAAAAAGTTTGCAATATCTCCATATCAATGGGTATGCATATGTTGACTTATCACCGAGTAATATATTTGTTTCCAGAGAAAAAAACAGCTTAGCAATTATTGATTCTGACAACATCACTTCAGGCGCATATAAGCCGCTGATAAATGGAACGAATTTCTATATGGCACCTGAAATCGGGAATAATGTTGCTGTGGCAAATACGGTAACGGATACATATTCTTATGCGGTATTATTGTTTAAGATGCTTACGACATGCCATCCATTTATCGGTGATGATGCAGAAGATGCCAGTCCGGAGTGGGTACAGGATTCCGTTGATAGGGGAAAATTGGATTACATTGGTGATCCAGACTCAACAGAGAATAAGAATACAAATTTTGAGAATACCAAGATTTTCTTGACGGATGAGCTGGCAGAATTATTCCGAAGGACATTTGTAGATGGAAAAATGGAGAGTTCGAGAAGACCGACATTAATGGAGTTTATGAAAGCGTGTGCACACGCTAGAAACAAAGTAATACAATGCGATCATAAGGGATGTGATGCGGAATACTATTACACCGGTGCAGGTTGTATATGTCCATTATGTGACAGTAAGCCGGAAAAAGTCTATCTTTTGACCAGCCGAAATATGGTAAAGACTAAGGGGAAAATTCTTATCCCTCTTGATGGTAGTCAGGATATGAAACCATTAGATGTATATTCGGACGAAGTGGGAACTATGGCTGTCACTAAGGAAATAAAATACATTAACAGAAGTTTCTTTGATGAGAGTATTCCTTTTGAATCAGATGGTTCTCTTGCAGCAGTTGGCTGTACAAAGGACGGAAAATTGGCGGTGATAAATCTTGTGAATAACAAGATAATGATAAACGATTCAAAAATGTCTAATCCCAGACAGGTTTTGCCTTACAAAAAGGGTGTAACAGGCCCGGTAGTAATAGACGAAAAGCCCGGAAACTATTATCTGTTTTTGGATAAGAATATAGATGTCACGACGGAGAGCGAGTTTATTGATATTAAGCAGATAGAAAAATTCTACGGGACTACAGAGATAAGTAAGTTTATTTTGATTAGGCAGGAGGGCTAATTAATGAATAGCCAACGAATAAAATTCGCCAACGAGTTTTGCTTTACAGCAATTTTGGATGAGGCTGAGAGCTTGATAGGGATAGGGATTGTGGATTACCAGATACCACAGGATGATCTCTTTGTAAAGCAAAACAATGGTGAGTTCGTAAGAGTAGCCATAGCCAAAGAAGAGAATAGTGTTATTTCTCAGCTCCGCCTGTCATATGGCAGAGCATTACTGCGTGCGGATAAAATTGATGGCGAATACATTTCTTTTACGCTATTAGAGTTTTCAGATACGGTTATGTATGATGAGGATAATCCTTTAAGAATAATTGTTGATCAGGCCATTTCTGCAGATCTTAGGGCAAATAATATTGATATTAACAAGGCTGTCGAGGAAATCAAGAAACAGCTGATTGTGAATGAGAACGGAAAGCATACATTCGCCTATTCGATCAGTGATAAATCTGAAAACCTTGAACTCATAGGTGACAGGTATTCGTTTACGATTACAGAGACGCCACAGCACTATTTGCATATAATTCAACTGCGAAAAAGAACAAACAAGTCGAGAATTGATTTTCCGATTGTCTTAGTAAACGGCTGCATTGAAATCGTAAACGAATTAACAGACCGTGCAATTCTGACAGCCAGAGCAGATGAACAATATGCAAAGCTTATTAGCTCGGATGCAGAGTTTATTGACTTATGGAATATTTACAATGAATTGGAACTCGAAAGCATAAAACAGCAGGCAGCCGAAATGGGTGTTCTGAAGTATAAAGGATTCCGTTATTCAAATGGGATGATTATCTTTTCGTTAGTGGGGGGATATACCCGTAGAGAGTTCTGTGCTGACAATATGTTTTATGTGGCTATAGCTAATATAGATCCTGCTAATCCGATTGACTATAATTATAAACTGGCAACGGTGATTGGAACTGAGATTGACTATAGTTGCATTAACACGCCTGAGTTTAGGATTAAGGAGGAGATGGATACAACCAGAGTGATTCCATCCAAAGGTTATCTTTTGCCCAGCGTGCAAGGATCGGCTATACAGAAAAAACGTAGAGAGCAGGCGGAAAGAAATATATTATCAAACAAGTGTAAAATGCCTGGACTAAAAAATATTATCCAGGCAGGTTCGATGGTAGGTGTTACAGGCAGAAGGAATCAGCCGGTTTCAAGCAACCTGGAAATCGAGATATTTGGAGATAAGGAGCATCATTTTACCGAAAAACAAAAAACAGCTTTAGATGTCGCTATAAACACACCAGACATAGCTATAATTCAGGGACCTCCAGGAACCGGGAAAACAACCGTGATTAAGGCCATTGTTAAGAGGATTGATGAATTATGGAACAGTAAAGCTAAAATTTTGATTACATCTACACAGCATGATGCTGTTGACAATGCTGTTGAGGAAATAAACTATGGTGGAGTTCCAGTAAATCGTGTTGCCGTAAGAAAAGGCAAAGAAGATGACAATCTACTGATATATGACTGGATTGATAAAATGATCGAGTCCTGTGAATCGTGGCTGGAATCTCAGGGTGACAATCAAAGAAGCAAGGTGAGAGAAATCTTTGAAAAACTTCTTCGGGTAGAGACAACGAATGATTATGCTGAAATGTATTCTTTGTTGAGAGAGTGCTATGAATTATCAGAAGGATGGGATTTCAGCCAGGAGCTTGATAGCAAATATGCCTTAGTAATCTCTGAATTGGGAGCAAAGTGCAATAATGGCACAACGAAAGAGAACGAGCTTGGCAGGTTAATACAAGGGCAGAGGCTTACGAAGGAAGCTTTTTTGGATGATGGAATAATCCAACTGAAGCAGCTAGAACAGTATCTTAAATACGATTCTGATATAGAGTATGACATACCTGCGTATTGGAAAAAATTACGCAGAATAACGGAAGACTGTCCGGATTTGGAAGGTTATCTGGAGCAGTTAAAAGCAGATTGCGAACGCTTGCAAGGAATGTGCCCGGGGCTGGCAGCTGTTAATGATGATCTTTTGAAAAGAGATATCCGTGAATTGGTTAAGAAATTTAGATCGGAAATTGTTGCAATGGGAAATGATAGCAAGACCCAGTTGAATAATATAATTTGGGAATTTAAGCAGGAACTAACAAACAGCAATAATGTGGAGATTCTAATCAAAGCGTATTCCAAAATAAATGCGGCGACTTGTCAGCAATCTGCCAATCCACATTTGAGTGCATCTATGGGCGGATTTGATGAGGAATACGACTATGTTATTGTTGATGAGGCTGCCAGATCTAATCCTTTGGATCTGCTGATACCGATGTCTATGGGTAAGAAGATAATCCTAGTTGGGGATCATAAACAGCTTCCGCACATGGTTGAAAAGGATGTGGTAAAGGCTGTGTCTCATAAGACAGAAAACGGTAATGTTGAATCGGTATTAGAAGAATCACTCTTTATGCGATTAAACGCTGCTGTATCTAAAGAGGATGCCAAGTTGGGTATAACAAGAACTGCCATGCTCAGCGAACAGTACAGAATGCATCCTGACATATGCGATCTTGTAAATGTTTTCTATGACGGAAAACTTGAGACCATGTGTAAGAAAGAAGATAAGGAACATAATCTAGGATTATATGATGGAAAAGCTCTTGCCTGGATTGATCTGCCTTTATCAGAAGAGTATCCGGGAGAGGTGAAAAAACAAAGCGTAAGCCGCCAGTGTGAGGTTGATCGTATTCAAAAGGAACTGGCGCTGATCCTTGCAAAGAATACGGATTATAAAATAGGAGTGATCACCTTTTATAGTGCCCAGGCAAAGCTTCTAAATGATATGGTTATGACGAATTTCCCGAGTGATGTTGACCGGATTAGGGTTGGAACCGTAGATGCATTCCAGGGAAAAGAATTTGATGTTGTTTTGTTGTCCGTTGTGAGATCAAATAACGAAGAGGAACCTAAGCGCAGGGTAGGATTCCTGGATAATGATAATCGTTTGTGCGTTGCTTTCAGTAGAGCAAAAAGGCTACTTGTTGCTGTGGGAGACTCTAAAACAGTTGCATTTGACGGAGAAAAGGAATATGTGAAGGCTCTTAATGAGATGTACAAGAAGTGCCAGAAATAAGCGAGGGAGAATAGATAATGGTGAGAATGTATGATTTTGGCGCAGATACAAAAAATGTTAGCGCTAATGAAAGGAAACCGTTTGCCTGGCCGGTGGCTGTCTGGTCGTGCTATATTCCTGAAAACGAGTCACAGGATATTAACATATTGGAACACTTGATTCTTCAGCTTGTAAGTAAGGGATACAAAGAACCAAAGTCTATTCTTTGTACAAAGGTTGGCTTCAATAAAGATTTAGTGGAGGCATCTTTGGAATCATGCACTGATAAGGGATATTTTGACCGGAGACATTCGGAACTTACTCTTTCGGAAGATGGAAAAAAGATGCTCGGAAAATATGATAATCCATACAAAGCGGATTGGGAGGCTTCGAAGAAGAGCAAGAAAGTTTATATGATACAGGATCTGATTACCAAGAGCGTAATTCCTGTATTTAATATTGAAAAACTCCCTCAATTTTATACTGAAGACGATTCTGCAATAGAAATACGTTATGAGAATTTTACAGGCAAAAAGCCTCGAAGTGCATCTCAGAAGACGGCTATGAGGTATTGGGCGAGGCTGTGTCACAATAAGCGCAAAGGGTTAATCAGTGGGTCAAATACCATTGATGTATCTCAGCCACCGGAAAAAGCTGAATCCGTGGAGGAGTTTATACCTTTTGAGGATGAGGTGGATTGGGAATCTGTAACTGATGCTATAAATGAACAGGAGAACGAAGTAAAAACTTTAGCTGATAAGGAAGCTGAGATAGATAACCAAAAGCAGGAAACGAACATCAAGAATCTTACTATCATGGATGATTCGCCGGAAGTGTATTGGGCAAGAGGTTTTATTGCAATCAATCGAAATGCGCCGGAAGAGATCATAATTATTTCACCGTTCGGGGAGAGCCTTGATGATTGGTTCAGAACGGTTATTAACCGTTTAAGAACTTGTGACAGTGAACTTGAAGAGGAATTGCAATTATTCCTCATGGTTAAACGAGATGAGTTGAAGGATACTATTGCATTTCAAAACGATCTCGATATTGCTTTGTTTAACGAATATCCGTATGTATGTAATGACATGGAGTACAGAGCGGTAAAAAAGACAATAATAGAGTTGACGAAGGAAAGGATTCGTTTTGAAAATGGAGAAGATGAGACAATTGGATTTGCAAAGGCATTAAGACCTGTATATGAGGCAAGTTTGAGATTGGTTGTTAAGCATAATCCTGAGTTATTTTATTACAGGGATTTATCATACGATGATTATAAAAATAATCTCAGGATGCTTGTGAATACATATCCGTTTCTAAATAATGATGTGTATAGAGAATACTCAGGTTATGGTACATATATGAATATGACCAAAACTAATGAAGAAGAGGGATATGCTACAGGATTTTTTGCATTGATTCTGATGGATGCGTGGACAAATAGGAATGGGAAATCGATGGAATTATTAAGAAATATTCCGGATCTTCCTATTAGAATAAAAGATCTAACATCGAATAGCGTTAGACATAGTGAAAAAGGAGAAAATACTGCTGCTATGCATGGCGGAAATGCAGTAGCTGATTTCCACTCAACGGTAGAAAAAGCGGTGCGACAATATGCAGAGTTCGAGGATATTTTTCGGGCTATTTACAATCGATTCATGGAGGGCAAATAAATGGGTAGAAGTAGCAAAACAAAAAAGGGTGGATTCCAGAACCAGCAGAATAATGGTCAGAAGTCCAGAGCAGATATGGTTGAGGGATTTAAGCAGGCTCAAAAAGAGAAAATAGATGCCGCTCTTATTACTGATGAAAGAGTTGCAGCTAAAATTGAAGAGCTTGAAAAGGCCAAAACGGATTTGGAAACAGAATATAAAGAAAAAGAAAAAGCTCTTCAGGATGGCATAGATGAGAAAGAATTAGCACTTGTTGAACGAGAAGAAAAACTCGATGCACAGGAAAAGAAACAGAAGGAGAAGGAAAAGGAACTTGCTGATACTGAGGCACAGGTAAAAAAGCAGTGTGAAACTGCCGTTGCTGAAGAAGTGGCGCGGATTAAAGCGGAGGAACGATCTATAAGGGAATCTGAAAAAGAGGCTGTTTATAAAGAATGGGAAGAGGATCAGACAAAAAAGCGAAAAGAATTGGAAGATTATGTTGCTGATCAGCGCAAAAAAATAGATGCTGAGCTTGAAAAAGCTCATAACGAGAGGGTGGAGGCTGAAGAGAAAAAGCTGGAACGTATTCATGAGGCGGATAAGGCTATAGAAGAGAAGCGTGCTGAACTGACTAAAGAATACGAAGATAAAATGTCCGAGTATATTGGTAAAAAGCATGAATATGAAAGAAAGCTACAGGAACTGAATGAAAATAGAGCCGATTTTGATGAGGATCGCAAATACGTAAAAGAATTAAGGGATAAGTATAGTCAGTATTCTGAAGAAGAGGTTCTTAAACTGCGCGAGCAGATTGCTCACCACGAGGCGAGAATAAAGAGTGATGAGGAAATTATAAAAGAATACCGGGATAAAAATACTCATATGGAAAGTAGCCTGTTTGACGATGATGGTCATTCCTTGGTTGTCCGAATACAAGAATTGGAGGGGCAACTTGAAGAATCCGTCCGGAGAAATGATGAGCTGGCGAATATGCCTTCAGCTGATGAGATAGAACGCCTTCGTGCAAAAGCAAAGGAGTTAGAGACAGTTAGGGTTGCACTTGACGATGAAAAACAGAAGCGAAGTGAAGCAGAAGCAAAGATAAGTGCTTATGCTATGAGCACCCGTGAACTTGAAAATGCCAGGGTTGCAGCAGCGGCTCTTGAATCATTGAATAATCAGTTACAGATGAAACTGAAGTATATCAGTGAGCAATATAAGACCACGCAGGAAAGTAAGTTTAAGGTGCTTCTTGATATTGATTCAGAGATATCGGAACAGGCGATATATAATCCGGCAGGATTTGGAAAGAGCCTGAAGGATCTTTGCGATTATATCCGGGCATATGGATCAGCAAGGGAGGGTCTGTATTATTCAATAGAGACCATTCGAGTGTTCATTGCTTCGTTGGCGGCTTCTGACAGGGCATCTAGGCTTCTTATCCTGCAAGGATTGAGCGGAACCGGCAAATCCAGTTTGCCGCGTTTGGTGGCCGAGGCACTTGGAGCCGAATGTAAAAGAGTTTCTGTTCAACCGTCTTGGCGGGATAACAGAGAACTCTTAGGATATGATAATGATTTTACTAATAGATTTAAGGAGACTGAGTTTACGAAGTACTTATATGAGGCTTCTGCTCTTCCTAACAGAAATAAGTTGTACATCATTCTTTTGGATGAGATGAACCTTGCGAGGATAGAGTATTATTTTGCTGATTTTCTGTCGGTTCTTGAAGAGACGGACAAGTCAAAGTGGATTGTTCCCTTAGTGTCTGGTTATTCGGAATTCGATGAAGATCAAAAACCGAAGTACTTAGATTATTCAAACGAGGCTGCAAATATTTGTGTTACAGGTAATGTCTGGTTTGTGGGAACAGCTAATAATGATGATTCTACTTCCCTGATCACGGACAAGGTGTATGACAGGGCTCAGGTTTTGGATATGGATACAAGGGAATCTGAGTTTAAGGCAAGGAGACCTGCCCAGATCACAATGGATATAGATGAACTGATAGGTCTTTTTGATACAGCAAAAAGCGATGATTCAAATCGTATGAATGATGCTGATCGTGAGAAGATCAGACAGGTTGATGAATATCTGAAGGAGATGGATATAACATTCGGTAATCGAATTGTAAGCCAAATGGAAGATTTTATACCGGTGTATATTGCGTGCGGCGGTGAGAAGAATGAAGCAATAGACTATCTCCTGACTCATAAGATATTAAGGAAATTAGATGAAAGATATGAGCCTTATCTGGTCGCTAAACTCGAAGACCTTAGACAATGCCTGAATGATACATACGGAGAAGGTGTATTCAAGCAAAGTCTTGAAAAGATCAAGAAATTGACTGAAAAGATACAAGGGTGATAGGATGCGTTTATTTATAGAGAATATGTCTGGGAAAACCGAGTTACCCCTTGAGAATGGAAAACATACATTGTGTCTTTACGACAATAGTATTCTCATTGAATTATCCGGAAATGAAGAGACTAAGGTCGTATGTGCCAATCGTGAGGAAGTATTCCGGGGAGAAGGTGAATACAGAATCCCGATAGTATGGGGGAAGAATAACAGTTGCACATCATCCGTAAGAACCCAAAATGGATTTGCTAAATATATCTTTCAGCTTGAAAATGTCAAAGATTTTGATGATGAAGATATCTTAAATCTGTATAAGTTTGTTGATCAAATGGATGCAAACTTCATGATAGGGAAGAAATATTCGGTCGCAGACTTGTATAAAGCAATAAAAGAAGACAGGGTTTCGCTTATTATAGAGAAGACCCCTTTTGTGGGGTATGATGATCAATCATTATTAAAAAAAATAAGTGAAACGGTTCCTATGGTTATGGACATTTGTTCTCATCCCAAACAGAGTTTAAGGACAGAGGAAGCTGTTCTGGATGTAAATCTTGTGAAAAGAATTAATTCCAGGACAATGGATCATCTGTCTTCTCACTCAGAGCATTGGAAGGCAAGGACCTTAAATGGATTAACGCCTAATAGGTTAAGAGCGGATATTTTTGAGGATGAAATAAACATTTATGAGAACCTGTTTTTCCGGATGGCGGTGGATGATATCCTTAAGTATATTCACCGGCAGGTAACGAGTATAGAGAAAACCATACAACAGAATGATAGTGCGATTGACTGGAATGCTTATGGAAATACATTGTACGATTATAAGCGTATGCGTATTTTTAAGCAGCTTCTTCCGGATTATGATGTGAATGAACGTAAAGACACAAACATAAGTCTGGAAAACCTCCTTTTACAGTGGAGAAAGCTGGAAAAACATTTTTCAACGGTAGAAGCATCCCAGTTTTACAGAAGTATAGACAGAAAAAAACATATCAGTCGAAACATAAAACCAACGAATATTCTTAAGAAGGATTCAAGATACAATGCACTTTACAGATTGTGGTGTGAAATACAGCGTCAAATTGTTATTGAACAGCAGGATTCAAGAGATATAGTTGGGGCCGGGGAGATCTGCTTATCAGACTGTTATTCTATGTACGTTGTAGTTTTGCTCCTTTATGTTTTTAAACTGATGGAATGTTCCGTTGATGAAACATCTGCTTTTACGCTTCAGGAAGATGGAGGTTTATTTGTTGAAGCATCTTTTAGCAGTGAAAATATGAGTTATCATGTTGCGTCAAAGAAAAATGCTTATGGAACCCTTGAAGTAAACATTAAGTATATGGAAAAACTGGATTTTGTTTTCGGCATTCCTGATGAGATTCATACTCTGCTAAAAGACATTTATAAAGTATTACCCAAATCCGCTGAGATTGATGAGCATGATAATAATTTAATATTACATGCTGATCCCAGTCCTGATGAGAAGAAAGCCTTGAAAAATGTTTTCCATCTCGGAAATGCGGCAAAGAAAGGAATGAGTAAAGAGGAAGCCAGACATAAGGATGATGCTGATTCCGTATGGAGACAGGCATTAGAAGATTATTTTGCTTCCGGTGCTATTAGAAAAGCCCATTCAGAGGAAATAAAAATAATCCCTCAATTTGTGTCGATAGCACCAGTGGAAAATGCTGTAGAAAAATATACAAAAACCGAATTTGACAGCGTAAGTGGAAAAACAATATTTACTTTGCCGATTGATATAGGTGAGTATCGTGGATTCGTTAAATCCGACAGGCTCCTAAACAGGATGTTAAACTATGGAGAGAAGTATTCAGAAGAGGATGCGGATGCCTGGGGGGACTATAAGGTTGGTATGATACCGATTGCTCAGACAGAGATCAATTCTGCTCAGAGGTTAATGAAACTGATATCAATACATGGATCAAGGCTACAGATCCGTTGGCAGACTGAGAATGTCGTATGTCCGATCTGTGGAAGTAAAGATTGTTCTGAAGAAAGTAAAGATAGCTGGAAATGCAATAATCCTGAGTGTGGAGTATTGTTTGGAATTACAAAGCATGACAAGGAAAAAGGCGGCTGTGGAGCAAGCTATGAGTGGACGCGTCCGTATGTCAGCATAAAAAACAAAGATATTCCTACAGATGATCATATGGAACTCTTGTTAAAAAAGGAGTTGATTTTCGATAGGCTTACAATTACGGACTTTGAACTGAAAAAACAAACGGATGGAAATGTCAGGTATATTCCGATATGTCCTAAATGCGGTAAACGCCCAAAAGTTATGTAAACCGCAGGCGAGTTAGTCCTATATTAATGCAGTGCGAGTGATGGAGAATCATTTGCACTGTTTTTTTATTTAAAAATGTTAAGTCTGATGGTATCCGTCTCTATATATAAGTAGAACAGGGAAATATTGAACGGATAGGAGGGTAAGAATATAGGATGGGCAAAGTATTATGAGGATAACGTAAGTATATGAATAGGAAGGATGGCTGTGCGGGAGAGTGTTCCGGTAAAGCACACCCCTGTAAGAAATATAAGAGTTGTTGAACAAAAGAGAGAAGTTCAGATACAGCCCAAAGGAGAGAAAAAAACCGATAAGGTGAAGCAACCTATGGGAAATGCCAGAAGAGGCCTTGAATTATACTTTGCTTCTTCTCCTGAAGTTAGGGTTTGCAGAAAACTGCAGTTGAATGGTTGGTGGTGGAGTGCAGCCAATAATTGCTGGTGTAACCTCAATAACAAAGTAAATCGTAAGTATGCAGAAGATACGGCCAGAAGGTATCGGGCACAGATTGCTATTGTAGCAGCATAAGGAGGGCATAGGGATGAACAATTTATCTACAGCAGAAAAAAGAGCATTGGAGTTAATGCAGAAGGATAATTTCAGAGGTATATCGAAAGATAATGTTATGAAGCTTGTATCTATCTTGGATAAGGTGGATCCAGAAGTGGCAAAGGCTATTATCGCTCAGATGCCGGAAGTAGTAAAAGGTGTTGTTGAGAATGAAAAAGCCTATGCGAGTGTTTTAGCCAAGGGCATAGAGTCCTGCGATACGAGCACTTCTTCATGTTTCCAGACCGAGGATGATATTGTTAAGGTTCTTCAGAAGGAAATAGATAAAGAAGACACAACATTTGAGCAGAAACAATACTATTTTGAAAAGATGGCAGAGGCAGCAGAACGAAAAGAAGGAAAAGATACCGAACACAAGAATATGGTGTTAACGATTCTTAAGTATGGTGGGGAGGCACTGGCAATAGGGCTTATGATCACGGCGTGGATTTTTATCGGCAAAGCAGATATCAAGTTCCCGTTAAAGATGAAGGCATAATGTGGAGGTGGACTAACGATGAACGGATGATTGCCTGTTGTAATGACAGGACGAGGCAGGTTTTCCTGTGTTTGCAGGAAGTAGTGACGCGGAGCATAAAAGGAAAGGTATTCTTAAAATGTACGTCCTCTGCCTGCAAGGAAATCGCATATCTGACCCCTGAGATTACTAATTGGTATATTGACAGAGAGCACGTTACTTGTCCGATTCATCATTGTGGTATACAATCAGGATTGGGGAAATATGGAATTTATGTAAAATGTGACAGGGGGCATTTTCTTAAACCTGATGAAATATGAGGAAAGCGCCTCAGAATAGAAATCCGGAGACAGGGAAGTGTCCCTTGGCTCCATAAGTGGAGGAGAAAATAAGAATGAAAACGCTATATATAGTATCTGAAAATCAGGCAATAGATAATCGTTACGCAGATTTTGTTGAAATAAAACGGTTTCTTAGTCGAGAGATTGCAGAACGTTATATTGAAAAGCATCAGCGCTTGCGAGAAGAGAATGTCTATCAAGTTGGAGAATATTTAATGCCGGAAACGATTGGACAAATGATAATTACTCAATTTCCTATTTGTGAGACTTTGGAAGAAGCGGAGGAATGCACAGATACATCTGAATGAAAGAGAGGTTTTGAAATGGGATTATTTGATATTACTGATGAAAAACTGCAGATGTTTTATCACAAAGCCTGGATTGCTGCAAACAAAGGATTTGTAGATCCAAAGAGGTATCCGGACCTCGACAGAGCACTTTATATTTATGCAGAGGAACATGATTGCTCTTATAATGAGGCATTGATCTTTGCAAAGACAGGAAAAAAGACGGGAAGATTGGAGGAATAATTTCTCTTTATTGGAATTGAATCCAAAAATGTTGAATGATACGAGGAGGAAGACCGTGAAGAAACATAATATTGCAAGTGGGCTGGCAGGCGGCATGCTGATAGCGGGCACTATCCTGATTATTGTATTTTTTTCAGGAGCAGTGGGTGTTTCTGCCAATATTTGTATTCATTTCGGCTGTCATAATGAGAAGGTCCCCGGAAGTAACTTTTGTGAGATCCATCAGGATTATGCAGAAAGTTTACATACGACAAATTCTTACAATACCGAAGCAGCAGACGGCGGTTCTACTTCAGTGACGAATAGAAATGATGCAACAGATTTACAATATCAGGATTACGGGTCAACAGTCAAGCCATCAGGAAATACGACAGTAGAGCCATCTGCAAAGCCGTCAGGCAATACAAATACAAAGCCGTCTGTCAAGCCGTCAAAAAATTCAACGAGGACATTTAATACATTAAACAATGATCCTGCAGATTATGACGATCCGGAAGACTATGCGGATGACGCCTGGGGAGATGATTTTGAAGACTGGGGCGATGC
>AUXO016141148.1_pt1 | contig 24452 bp, 35 predicted proteins | sample 768731 | NCBI WGS metagenome assembly AUXO01 (sample SAMN02715735, study PRJNA202380) | gut metagenome | biome: sheep rumen | host: Ovis aries | place: New Zealand: Palmerston North | reverse complement strand
ATATCATATCTCTTATACATTACATAAGGGAAGTATTTACCATTTATTGATGGATTAGATTCATTAATACAGATGTCGTGATTGTAAGTTGTTCCGTATTCGTTTGTGATAACAATTCTAAAAAATCTAGCGTTTGATGGTGAGTTTTTTATTAATCCATTTGCTGTATTTGCTAAATTAGGTTTTATAAAATTTTTATTAGTATTATACCAATAAACATAAATACCTGTTGGTTTTAATGAATTAGGCATTGTAAATTGATAACTTTTTGATGGTTCACATTCAATATAATTTTTAGAACGAATAGTTGCATTTGTTATTGTATTTTGTCCTGTTGATAGATTTATTCCACCCAGTTCAGTTATTTCATCCCATATATTAGGACTTATTATTCTATCTACTATATTCATAGATTAACCTCTTATGATAGTAGGTAGGTTTGAATCAACATAAGATTTAGGTGTTGCGTGATTATCGTTTGTTGGTGTTGCTACACTTACGTTGCCGTTTGCATCTCTAATCATTATTGAGTTTGCTACTATGCTTGATGATAAATCTATCATTGATTGTGTTCCATCTGCATTTTTAACGTATGCTTGAACGTATGTTGTAGTAGTAGTGATTTTAGAGAGCTTTGTCGCTACGGCATTGTTAACGTATGTTTCGCTTGCTAGTCCACTTATTAAAGAGCCAACTGGAATTGTTATTGTGTTGCCATTATCAAGCGTTAATATAATTGATTGTGTTGTGCTATCGTATGATCCATTTACTACAACGCTTTCTAGGGGCAAATCTATAACTTGTGTTGATAAGACATTTCCTAACGTATCTTTTAAAACGAAAGTGATTTTATAATCAGTTGTGTCTATTGAAACTTCAAGAGATTTCGCTAACGCTTTTATATCGCTTTCTTTTAAGGTAGATTCTTTTACGTTCTTTTTATCGCCTAGTGCTAGGATTAACGCTCCATCAACGTTAAAATTAAGTGTCGATTTTACGTTTTTGGTATCGGCTTGTTGTAGTGCTTGGATGTTTAGTGCGTTTTGTCCTATTTGTCCCTGCATTTGTGTAAGGTCAGTTTCAAATGTTTCGCTCGCTTCTATCAACTGTTGGATTGCATCTTCGTATGCTTCTGGTAGGTCATAATCTACACCGGTTATTGATGGGATGATTTGGACTTTAAATTGAACGCTTTTTAATACTTGACTTGCTTGTGATAATCTTATTTCTGCTCTACCTGTTCCACAATAATTTAAGTCGCTTGATGTTGGGATAAATGTTAAAATGCCATTGTCATACGATGTGTTCGCTAGGTAGATATAATTTTGTGTTGGTTGTTTTATCAAAAGATTTACAATGCCATCTGGGTATTCTTCAAGCCATTTAGAACAATCGAAATTGAATGTTCTTGTTTGGTTTTCGCCCTGTATTCCTAGTGTTAAAACGTTAGGTATTTGGTTGATGTTGAAATTATATTCGTTCATAAGTTTGCTCCTTTATAAAGTTTATACAATATTCTTTATCGCTTTGTTTAATTTGTGTGTCATGTGCTATTTGCATACTTTCTAATTGCTCTTGTGTAAGTGAGTAAGAGTTGTTAGACAAGATGTAAACACATGCGAGAACGTGATACCACGATTTAAAGTAGTGTTCTTTGTGTCTTTCAAATAAAGTGATATATCTTTTAAGTAAGTCGATGTAATCTTCTCTATGGTCGAAAACATTTATTCTTTCGAAAACATCTTCGCCCTTTAAGAGTTCTATATAATGGTCGCTATAACTACCCAAGAATAAAGAGTTTTCTTTTAACCTATAATGAATGTCATAGCCATCTACAATTTGCTTATAGTAGTTTATTTCATCTTGCGTATTGTAAACGAGTATCAAGTCAATGTCTTTGTTTGTGGTAAAGAATAAGCTTGATCCAGTTTTATAAATTGCTATTGGTTTCATTTTTTCAAATATTTCATCAATAGTCATGTTGCCCCCTAGTTAATCGTAAACTCGTTTAAATCAATATCTGCATAGTTAGAGTATTCTTCGCTTTCGTTCGAAAAAACTACTCTTATTAAGTCAATTTGCGAGCCATCATAGAATGATTGTAATGTTGTTAATAGTTCTGGGAAAATATCTTCTTCAATGTGTGTGTAATCGTTAGCATTTATAGAATCAGTAAACATTCCACCACTTGATGTTATTTCCATATCTACATTAAAATCGTTTTCGTTCTCGACATCGAATGAGAAACCATCTACAACACCACCAACAACTCTTATTACACCATTTTTGATTATTGGTAGTTTTCCATACATTCCTACATCTAATAGTTCAGTAATAGCTTTCATTCCTTGCGTTAAAGATGTTTGTGTTGAAATGATAACACCTTTTCTTATTGTTCCATCTTTAAGCATAAAACCTACTTTATCGCCTATCTGCAACATAGGATTATATCGCCATACGATTTTATATTCGTATAGTTTATTGATGTAGTCATAGATGTAGTTAGCACATAAACTCGCTTGTGAGAGAGTAGATATAAACGCATTTGATACAACTTGCTCTAAACTACCACTACCAACTTGTAATTGGCTTTTGGTTGTTTGGAAAATGTCACTTAAATCATTTGCTAGGTAGTATTCTACTTTTTTAACGAGTGTTCCAACATACTTAATTCCCCTTATTCCATTCTCATAAGATGTAAGAACATTTAGTGAATGGTTTTTGCCAAAATAAGCATTTGATGAACTAGATGATGTTATTCGTGCGTAGAAATTAAAATTAACTGAAAACATCTCATATTCATTTGAGAAATTGTAGTAATAGGAAGAATCTACGCCATAATCTTGGTTGTTTCCTGCCTCGTTCTCGATTTCGTATGCTTTGTATGTTGCTCTTTTCTTGGCTAAATCATAATTAAGTCCATTGTAGATTTCCCATTCAATATTCCAAGAATAATATGTTTCGCCACTAATTCTTTCAATATTAGCTCTTATAATTGGTGTAGGTGTGTTATTTATTCTAAATAAGAACTCTATTACATCATTTTTGCTTGAATTAAACACATAGGTCGTGTTGCCACCGCTTGATAAAGTGCCTATTAAAGTTTCAACAGATGAGCCACTTAATCTTGCGTATAGAGTTGCGGAAACACTATTGTTATTAGTTATAGTGAATGTAAGTCTTGATTGTTGTTCGCCATAAACACTTACTACAACTTGTGGTATATAGCCAGAACGCTCAATGTAAGTTGATACATAGCCATTTGTGGACTTTGTTTTGTAGTCGCATACAACTTGATCCACGCTTACTTTTGTTTTCTTAACTGGAAATTCATACATTATATAGTCTTTAATTAAAGCTTTGTTGCTTGTTAAATCAGTTGTGATTTTCGCAAAAGTAACATATAAGCCAATTTGTGAACTAATAAGCGTATAACCAAGCATAGAAGCTATGTATTGTAACGCTTTTGCTATTGAATAAGTGTTGTTGATTTGTTCTTGTATCTTTTCAGTTAGATAAGAGTTTATAACAGTAGTTAAAATTACGTTTCTTGAAAACATCGAATATAGTTGAGTATTCATTGATGTAATATAACTACCTATTGTTACACCACTTATAGAATAGTAATTTTCGTATGTTTTACATTTGATATTGTCTAAATAAGTGATAATATCAACTGCAGTTATGTTGAAATATAGTTCGCTTTCTGGTATCTCAATTTCGCTTATATAGAAAGTGAATAATTGTGTATAATTTTGTTCTGGCGAAAACTTTAAATAAAGATTTAATTGTTGCCCTTTATAAAACATAGATGGACAATTATTATCTATTTTTAAAATAATCTTTTTAGAGAACAAAGTATCATTTATTAAAGATATTGTTTCACTAAAATTGATGTCAAATAAGTATGTGTCATCAAGTAATGTTGTGTTGTTTGAATCAGTTATCTTGATTTGGCTTGATGGAATTATTTGTTGGTCGCTATAAGTGAGCCAATTATTGTTATTTATCATAAAATATCGCCCACTTTCTCACAATTCAATATAAGCCATTCCAAGATTTCATAAGAAACTGGCACCCAACTTGAATAAACAAACTCTCTATAATTGGCTAAAACATCGCCACTAGTATTTGTAACTTGGAAATTGCTACCATTTGCAACATAAAAGCCAACATTAGTGAATTTCATTGATGTATAAGTATTACCATTTGACACGAATGTTCCGCTTATAGTAGTATCGTATCTTATTACGATTTTTTCTTTAAACTTCCATGTGCCATTTATATAAGTAAATGCAAGCCCACAATCAACACCATACACTTTAGATAAAAAGCCACTTTTATTGATTTCGTAGTTGTTTGATGTAGTCGGTGTATAATAATCGCTTGGCTCTGTTCCACTAATATCTTCGCCAGTATCTATCAAGTTTAGAGATGGCTTTTGCCACCCCCTAAATTGATTTAATCTATCTAAAGCAATAGCATTTGATGTCCTATCGTTTACATACATTTTTCTAGTTACCCATAAACCAGATACTTGGTCGAAAAATCTTACATAGTTAACAAAGTTTCCTGTTCTATTGCTATAAAGACTATTTGTGCTTGGCTCAAATAAAGATAATATTGTCGCCCATACTTTATAATCTAAATAATTCCAAGACATCTCAACTTTACCAACACCACTTAAAACAACACTACCTATCATTACACCTTTTGCGTTTCTTCCTGTGTCAACCAAAGTCGAAACTGTGCCTTTATATTCGCTTGGCATTGGTAATCTAATCCAAGTTGATGATGCTTCGTTGTATATCTTAACTAAAGTCTTATATGCCATTTACAACACCCCCAGAGAATAAGCTTGTTCCAACACCTTTGTTTTTGTTGTATGAATCAACAGCTTTTCCTATTGTCTTGCCATCGAGTTCTATAACTATATTGCCTTTATTTCCACTTGTAATTGCGTTAACCATAGGAGCTAAAGCGTTTTGCACCGCTATTGCTATACCATCAGTTATTTGTTGATTATTAGCAACAACATTCTTGCCATTAGACATTTTTCCTACGATTTCATAAGGGTTAACTGCTATTATTGAGTCATCTTCTGGAAAGCCACCAGTTGCAAATGGTAAAGGTTGAATTGGTAAAATGTTTTTACCTACGTTCTTAATGCCATCCCATAACTTGCTTAAACTATCTTTAGAGAAAATATTTTTAAAGCCATCTGCTATCTTGTTAAAGAACTCTTTAATGTTTTCCCAAGCGTTTTTAAACCATTCGCCAATATTGTCGAAGAACGCTTTTACTTTATAATTGGTAGTTTCAAACCAAGTTGAGATTTTAGTTCCTAAAGTTTCAAACTTTGTTTTAGTAGTATCAATTAATTGGTTAACAACAATTATTCTTGCGATGACATTATTGTTAATCGTATTAAATATGTTCTTTAAATGGTTTTCAGTTCCTGTTAATGCTCCATCAAGTTCTTTTGATGTTCCTGTTAAAGTGTAAACAAGTGATAGTAAGCCATTTATTAACCTAGATAATGAATCTAAAGAAGTGATAGTAACATCAACATTAGGAATTAAAGTGTCTAATATTTCGCTTAATAGTTCAAAAATGTTGTCTATTGATTTTACAAGTTCTGGATCACTTACAATTTTATCGACAACTTCAAACACTTTATCTGTTAACTTTTCAAACGATTTCCAAAGTTGCGACATGCCTCTATTGGCTTTAGCAACATCTCTTGTGGTAAATTGTGTATCTTCACTACCAACTGAATTGAGTTCATCAATTCCAAGCATTAAGTTTTTACCATCTTTTAAGTTTTTGTTGAGTTCGGTTTGTCTATCGTTTGTTGCTTCAACAACGGTTTCCCAACCAAAAGCCATTTGGACTATTTGTGCTAATCTATTAGCAATAGATGTAACTATTCTTAAAGCATTTGTTAAAATTGGCTCAATAGCAGTTATGAGTGGTGTTACTATTCCTGCAATAGAGTTGAAAGTTGAACGAATACTATTTGTTATATTTTTAAGTGCTTTATTTGTTTCTGGGCTTACTAAAGATAAGTTCTTAATGCCATTTTTAATTAAATTAAGAGCATATACTACGATAGCTTTTGCTACTCTAAACTTAAATAGAGAAACGAGTTTACTTGCGAAACCTTTTCCACTTTCAAGTAAGTTGTCGAAGAATGTAGGTGCTACATTTTCAGTTGTAGTTTCTGCAGTTGTGTTTTCATCAAGTTGTTTTTGCTTTTCTCTTAACTTTTCTAACTTTTCAAGGGCATTATTATTGATTAACGCTTTATTAACGCTTGCTATTGCTTCGAAAGGTCTTGTAATATTAGACAAGTCGATAGTAGATAATTGCCTTAATGAGTGCGAAATAAGTTCGATGTTATGTGTGAGTTGAGTTGTATCAAGTTTGGTTAAAAACTCAATATTGCTTTTGAGTTTACTTAAACCTTTATTCGCTCCAGATGTATCGGCACTAACTCGTATCTTTAACTCATCTATAACTGCCATACTATGCTCCTTTCTTGCTTATTGATAATAAATATTTGTAATATTCATCAAAACGTTTTTGTTTTTCTATTTGCTTTCTTTCATCGCTTTCATCTTTGGTTAGTGGGTATGGCTCTTTTGGATAAACTGCTTTATCACTTAAAACACTTGCTACTGCCATTCTTATATATAAGCCACTCGCCCATAACTCTTGATTTATGCGTTTATTTCGTATCTTATCCATTTCTCTATAAACTTTCGCCATATCTACATCTTTATAAAGGTATTCATCTGCACTCATACCAATAGAAAGATAGTAAGGCATAAACTTATAGATGATGTCTTTGTAACTGGTGTAATGGGTGGTGTTTCCACCACCCTTATTCGAAAGAGAATCAGTTACCAGTTCGCTTTCACTTTCACTTTTTTTGCGTTTTCTTCATCATAAAGTGTGTTTATAGTATCGCCATACATTTCAACTAATCTATTGATTAGTGATTCATCTTCAAGCGAAAAAACCGCACTAAATAACGTATCTACAACATCCTTACTTATGTCTGGGTGGTGCATATAAAACGCACCCTCGAACAATAACGAGATTGTTTGTAATGGTTTTTCCTTAATATCATCTTTAAATGTTGTTACGTTAAAACCTTTGTTTTCTAATTTGAAAACTGAACTTCTATTATATTCGAGAGTATAATCTTTCGATTCATAAGTTAATGTGATTACTTTTGCCATATTTCCACCTTTTTTAAATTATTATAATGAACTATCGAATTCAATGTCAGTTGATGGTAAGATAGTTACTTTTGCTTCTACTACTTCATCAACACCACCACCAGCTACACCTACTGTTATTGTGCCTTTAAACTTAAATACACCATCGCCACCATAAACGCTATTTGTTAAGCCAAATGCAACTGCAAAATATAATTCAGTTCCTGCAGTTTCAAGTGTTTTAATAGTCGAAAAGTCAGTTGGATCATAGTTAATAGTGAATTCAAGAGCATCAACTTGATGTAAGCCTTGAATGTAAGTTTGTGAGTGATTAGAGAGTGTAGTTGTTTCAAGATTTGATACATTACTACCTAAATCTGGAAAGTCTTTAATATCAACTAACTTTGTGTAAGTAGTTCCATCTGTGCTTTTAAGTAAGAATACATCTTGAGTGTTAATAGCCATGTGCTACCTCCTATAAATTGTTTTTGTGTTAGATACAATTCCATTATATCTAGCGATATAGCGATATAGATTAGGGTTATCTATAACCATTGGCTCACTAAAAGTTCTAGTAAAACCGAGTTCTTTCATCTTTGAGTCGATGACATTTAACAACTCTTTTCCCTCGCTCTTTTTCTTTAGTCCACTTGTATAGACATTAAATGTAAATACTACATTTGCGTATTTTTCAATGCGAGAACTATCTATTCCGTTTCCATATTCGTAATTGTCTGTTTCTTCCATCATTACCGTAGGAAATGTAGGCAATTTATCAACGTATGTAGATGTAATAAAAGCATTTAAAAAAGGTTGGTTTCCATCTCTTGTGTAAGAGTGAATTGTGTTTGTGATAATATCAAATAATTCGCTTTCAATATCTATCATTGTTTAACCCTCTTTAAATGCTATGTTTTTTTAAATTCTTTTCTATTAGTTCGTGAGATGTTTCTCTCATTACTACGGTTGCATCATACATACAATCTTGGTGCATAATACCATGTGTTTGAACGAGTGTTACACCTTTTTTAGTAGTTATCATTTTGCTAAATTGATCGTTTCCAAAAGTGCCATAATAAAGCCACGATTTGCGTAAGCCCCTATGCTTTCCATAACTACCAATTACAGGTAATGGTGCTACATTTTTAGCTAAAGGGTTTTTAGATAAGCCACCGCCATTAAAGTAAATACCTGTTCCAAACTCGATAAATGCCACACTTTCGCCTTTGGCGATTATTTCCCATTCAAGATTTCCCTTTTGTTCGGTAGTAACAACAACATCTTTTTCGCCTGTATATCTTGCAAGAGAAAAGTTGTTTGTTGCTTCATCTTTTCCCAAGTTCGCTAAATCTTTCACAACATTTGCAAGAACTTTGTCGGCTCTTTCTTGTATTGCTTTTAAGATGTCTTTCATATCTTTCTAATATCAATAACGAACTCGTTTAATGATGGCATAACAGATTTAACTATATGTGTATGATTCCACATTCCATTTGTTTGTTTTGGCTCTACACCAATAAAGATGATAGAATCTTCTTTTATGCCATAATCTTTCTTACATAGGATTCTATTCATATAAGGTGCATCAACACCATACATTTCAATTACACTACGATTTGCATTTGTTCCTATATTCCCTTTCGCAAGGGCAGGGGTAGAGTAAGTAATTACTTTTTCCCCTGTCTTATAATTGGAAGAATCTACAATGTCAGTTACAGAAACAATATTTGCATAATAGAAAGATTGCATGTTTCTTGCTAGATTATTCACAATGGAACACCTACTTTAGATACAATTCTTTTCTTTAATGATAATGGAATGTCCTCACTACCATACTGTCTTGAAACACCGTTCTCGCTATGAGATGTTTCGCCCTCTGCTCCACGTTTAGCAAGCAAGCATATAGCAATTTCGATTTGGTCGAATTCGTGCTTTTGTGGAACTTGTGTGTCATCATAGTCGAATTGACTATCTTGATTAAAAGGGTTTTTTAAGTTTAGTATGATTTGCCCTGCATTTTCTAGGTAAACAGACAAAATGGAATCTTCTTCATCGCCAACATAAATCGCTTTTAATTTTGCTAGTTTTTCATCGAAAGTCATTTTGCCACCTACCTACGATTTATTAGTCAGTTGAAACAATAGAACAAATTGGAATAGCTTTTAATGGATATGAGTCATCATCATCGCCATTCTTAACGAATTCCCAAGCACTAGCACTTGCGAGTTCAGTATCAGTTGGCGAATTAGAAGCCATAGCACTATAAACGAATGAGAAACCTCTTGGAGCGAATAATTTTCTTTGTCTACCGATTAAGATAGTTTCGCCACCATTTGTTAATGGGTTTCTATCCATTTCGTATGGAACTTTAACACCACAATCGCAATATTCAAATGCACCATTACCAAGAATGTAAGATGTATAAGTGTGAGTTCCTGCTACTGTTTGTTCGTAGTAAGAAGAAAGTCCACTTGTTTTAGGAACTGTTACTACTTCGTAATCGCTACCAACTTTCTTGTAGTAGATTTTAGCTGGGTTAACTGCACTATCGCTTGTTAAAGTGTAAGTTGCTCCTGTTTCACTTACTGGAACGTTATCATCAACGATCAAAGCTTTTCCGTTTACATAACCTAAACCAACTGGTCTTTGAATACCATCTGCATCGTTATATAAAGCGTATTGAACGATTTTTAAGTTTTCGAGTTGAGTTGCAACTGCACTATGAACGATAGCTAAAGCGAAGAAATCTTTTAATTCACCACCGGCTTTTTGAATAGCACTATTGATTGTAGTTGCTGTGATAGCTGTTGCTAAAGTTGTAGTATGAGTGTTAGCGAAGATAGGATTACCGAAAATACCTTTTAAGATAGCGAGGATTGTTGCTTCATCTACATCATCCCAATAACCACTAACTTGTCTAGCTACGTTATCCATAAAGTTAGCACCAGAGATGTCATCTGCAAAATCTCTTTCTTTCCACGCTTTCATTCTACCTACAACAACTTTTCCCTGTTTGTAAGAGCCAGTTGATACTGGAGCGAGGTTAGTTGCACCATCATAATTTTGTGCTGCTCCACCAATTCTACCGAACATAGGCTCAACTAAATAGTTTCCACCTGCTCTGTCCTTTAAAATTTCTGCTAATTCACGATTTTCGAATAGAACGCCGCTCTTTAGTAATGCGTTTCTTTTAACGCTTGGAATTGTGTTTACATATCTTTGGAACGCTTCTGCGTTAAAGACTTTAGAGTCAAATACTCCCATTTTTAATCTCCTTTTCTTATTTTATTTTTTGTTTGTGTATTCTTGATATAAGATAGGATTAGAGGCTTGGAATTCAACTTGTTGTGTGTATGTCATTTTCTTAAAATCATCATAAGATACGGTTTTATTTCCACCATCTCTAGGTGGAATACCGCCATTCTTTAATAACTCTTGCTTAATGGCATTTTCTCTCGATTTATTGAATTCGCCTAGAATCCTGTAATAATCTTCTGTGTTACCATCATAATAGGCACTAGCAAGTTCTTTCGCTTTTGCTTCATCCATACCAAGAGCAATATTTTTACTAACAAGGCTAGCAAGTTGTTTTTCTTTCTTTAGTTCTTCGTTTTGCTTTTTTAACGTTTCAATTAACTCATCATTGGCGAGTTTCTTTTTTTCATCTTCACTTAACTTGTCTTGTAGTTCTTGTTTCTTTTTAGCGTTCTCTTTTGCTAAATCATCATTGGCTTTTTTGAGTCTAGCGATTTCATCTGCCCCATCATCGTAAGAAAAATCTTTAAAAAACTTTTCCTTTTCTTCTTGCGACATATTAGCCCAATTTTGTGGTAATTCTAATTTTTTCATTTTTTTACTCCTGCGATTAAAGGTTTCTCTACCTAGCATGTTTAACATCAATGCTCTAGTTTTGCGATTAAAGGTTTCTCTACCTATTTATGCGATTATAGACTTCTCTGTCTTTGTGTATGCTTCGTAATAACACCTACAATTTGGGTGTGCTTTTGGTATGATTTCATCTATTGGAAAAATTGTTCCATCTAGTGATTGGCAAACATCACATACTTTCTCATCATCTTCTGTTCGCCATATAACATATTTCACACCATTTTGTTTAAGGGTTGAGATGTTTAGATAGTCAGTAAGTTCCACCATAAACTCGCCAACTAACCAAGCACCTTGTTTCATATATTTGTCGAGAATTAATTTACTGCGACTTATTTCTAACGCTTCTTGTAAACGCTCTTTTTGTCTTTCTAGTTCGCCAAGAAACGAATAAAATGTAACTTCGCTCGGTTTATTCAACCATTCGACTATTTCATCTTCTGTAATATCTGGTTTCATAAATATTCCAAGTTCTATAAAACCATCTATCATAGATGATGTTAGAGTCTTATATACTTGATTGGTGGATGATACGATATTTAGTTCATCAATATTTATTAATAAACATAAAAACTCGTGATATAAAACTCTAACTAGCCTTTGCGTAATCACATCAGCTTTTTCATACATAATTAAGCCCCTTTGTTGATTCTATTTCCTACATTGGCGGTTTTCATTAAGTCATCCATTTCTTGCTTTTTGTAGTTCTCATAATATGTTTTAGAGATTTGATAAGCACGCTCTGGATCAGTAAACATTCCACAATGTTGGAAAGCAAGTTTAGGGTCTATCTTTTCACTCTTTAGCATTTCAACTAAAACATCGGCTTTAACTTTGATGTTTTCGTAGTTTCTTCTAGTGAATACGATGTCTATATGTCTTAAATTGAGTGTCTTAAACTCTTTCTTTAACTGAATTTCTAATAGTTCAACAACTTGGTTAATAAGCTCTTTTTCGCCAATTTTTAGGTTAGATTCATATTGCATAGCTCTTGATTCTGCATTTTGCCAACCATCTCTTAACTGAACTGCAGTTCCTGTGTCGCTTGTCGATGATCCACCATTTCTATTAGGCATAGCGGTAATTGTTAAGAAAGCCATGTATAAATCGTTTATTAGAGTTTGTGCTTGGCTTTGGTCTAGTTTAGATGAAATGTAGTCAACATCTGCATCTTGTCCGTTTTCGCCATTTACCATTAACGCTCCAAGTTCTAGTATTTTATTTAAAGTATCTTCATCAACTTCGCAATTTTTAAACTTTAATAATGCTTGAACTATTTGATCCACACCATCGGCTCTAGCACTTTCAATGTTGTTAATAGCATCTATAATTGTTGTTGCTGGCTCAAATGTTCCAAGTCTATCGTTATCTGCGTAGAATTCAATAATAGGAACTTCTTTATCAACGGTGTCTTTTACATCTCTTATCGAATACTTTTCTTCTTTCTCGACAGTAGAATTAACTATTGTGTAAACTTTGTTTCTTGAATAAGCAGTTATGATTTTTTCGTTGTTATCGTTGATGTAATATGTAACACCCAATAATTTCTTATGATCTACGCTTGATGAATAAACAACGTAAGTTCTAGCGGAATTCAACAAGAATATTTTTATAGGCGATATTCCTTTGTCGATGTCGCCATCTTTGTAGTCAATGTTTGGCAAAACTAAATAATAGCCAACACCACACTTACAAATAGAATTGAATTTCGCAGTATCCTTGCTTTCTTTAGCGGACAAGTTCATTACATCGTTTAAAATTAACAATTCTTTAGAACATTCTTCATCTTCGCATTTTGCTACATATTGAATTGGTTTTCCCATTACATAACCAGTCCAAAACTCAACACACTCATAAGCTCTATTGACAACGATTTTGTTGTTGATGTCTTTTCTTACGGTCTTTTCTTTATTCCAAACAGGCATATTGCCTTTTGCATATTCGAATAGATATGTAATGTCTGTTGATTGAGGCAAGAACTTACTCATAGAGCGTTCTAAAACCTCTAGTATGTTGTCATCAGTTATGTTTTCAACATCGGTGTATATTGGTGTTCTACCTGTCAAAAGTCGGCTAACAGGTGTTTTAGATGTGTCGCTCATCTCTTACCTCCGCAATTTCGATTTTATTTTTTTGCGATGACAACGAAAAAAACAAGCGACTAAACGCAAAACAACCAAAACCAACCGATTTTATTATTGTTTTCACGAATAATCGCTTGCTCTATTTAATTAAAATGTTCTTGCAAATGCTTTTACTTTTGGCTTATTTAAGCGTGTCATTTCTAACGCTCTACATAAGCTTTCAATAGCATCATCGTGTTTGTTCTTACCCTCAACCGTAAACGAGAAAACAGATGTCATAAATTGTGAATAATCTTTTTCTCTATGCTTATCATCTAGGAAAATAAACTTTTGCATTATTTCCGGTGCGGAATCAAATATCATTATTTTCTTGCTCTCGCCACGTTCTGCTTTACCATAGCGAGTTGTGTATCTTGTTTTTATGTTTATGCCTATACCACGAGTTTTTAAACTCTTATCTAGTTCATCCTTATAAAGATTGCCACCATTATTAGCTTCAAGTTCTAACGCTTTAACGTTGTTTTTCTCAACCTTTTTAACGATTAAAGGAATAGTGTAATCTTTGGTTTGGTTAGAGTAAACAACATCGTGAACGTATAAATCATTCTCGCCATATTGGAAAACGATAGGTCCTGCTGTATAGTCGCCACCACCAAATGCAGGGTCAATCCACAAGAACACCCTATCTGGTCTTTCATCTGGCAATATTCCATTATAATATCTACAAGAATCTGGTGTAATTAAAGCACCCTCTCTTTCTATTGGCTCGCCCATATATTGAGCGTTCCACGAAGCAATATCGCCTGTTCTTTCCATATTTATACGCTTTTTTAAATATTCTTCGGTAGAAAAGCCAACATTAAATGGGTAATCAAAATTAGAAAAGCCATGTGTATCAAGAGCAGGAACATTTACTATTTTGAATTTAGCGTTTTCATATTCTCTAGTGTTTTCTAAAACATCAATTCTAATTCCTATTGGGTCTTGTATGCTCCAACGAGTGCCAATCCACACTATCGAACAACCCTCTTTTGCTCTTGAAAGTGCATCGTTTGTAACCTTTTGCCATAGTTTTGCAAGTCGAGATGGCGACATAGCTTGTTCTATTCCCTCTACTAAATCATCAAGCATTAAAACACCATCACAATCACATGAGCCATTTAATGCACCATCAATACTTCTACAAGTAAGAGTGTGATATTGTTTTGCTCTATCTATATCGATAGTCAGTTCTTTTGAATCAGTTGATACAACTTTTCTTTCTGGAAAAATCTCATTCCACCTATAAGTTTTCGTTTTTACATTTGGCTCTAAAATTGAAATAACCGCATCGTAGAACGTTCCACTTACCATTGAACTATTTGTAACGTATAAATTGGCTTTTTCTGGATCAATTCCCATTCGATATGTCATAAAATAAGCACTTAAACACGTTTTACCTGTTCTTGGTGGTTGACTTAACAAGATTTCGTTCAGTTCTTTATTGTCTAATAAACAGAAAGAATCAACAATTTCTTTTAGTTTCTTGGCTCTAGGTATGTAAAAGCGTTTGTCAATAGGTCGATTCTTTTCGAGTGCAAGCATATAAAGAATAAAATCTAATCTTGCTCCTATCAGTAAAGCCCTATCTTCTATGTCCGCCCATTCATCTACTCTTTTGCCTTTTTTCACGTTAATAATAGCGTTCTTTCTCACTATATCTATTAACTCTAAAGCACTTGTTTTGTCATTTTTAGAAAGTGAGTTCGCTAAAATTAAGGCATCTTCATAATGCTTTATAGTGGTTGTATTGACTAAAATTGCTTGTTTAATTCTTTCTGCTAAAAAGTCCATTATCTTATTTGTCCCTTATAATAAAGTTGCTTTGTTAATCTAAAAAATTGTGTTCGTGAGATGTTTAGGCAACTTAATGCTTTCTCATAAGTGATTTGTCCTAATTTATACGCTCTAAAGACATCATCAACACTTCCGTTCGTGCTTTCAATACGCTTTTTAGGTCTACCAAACCTTACACCTTTAGCCATAGCACTCTCAATGCCTTGTCTTTGTCTTTCTTTAATTTTCTCACGCTCTTTCTCACTAACATAAGCTAGTATCTGCAACACTAAATCGCTTATAAAACGAGAATCTAGTCCGTTTATTCCAGTTTTAGTGTTGAGTATCGGCATATCTAACACTCTTATATAAACTTTCTTTTGCGATAGATACCGCCATTCATTTAAGATTTGTTCGTAGTTTCTTCCTAACCTATCGATAGATGAAATAACAAGTTCATCATTCTCTTTCAAGCGTTTTTTAAGTGCTTGATAGATTTTTCTTGACTCAAAATCTTTACCACTTTGCTTTTCACAAACGATTTTTTCTATTCCAAGTTTTTTAAACTCATTTATTTGTCTATCTAGGTTTTGCTCTTTGGTGCTTACTCTTGCGTATGCAACTATCATAAGCCACCTAAACTTAATTGAGTGTGATTTTCTATCTTTCTTACACCCTCAATACGATTTTTTGCTATCTCAAAGTATTCTTTGTCGATTTCAAACCCTATGAATTCTCTATTTAACTCTTTACATGCTACACCAGTTGTTCCACTACCCATAAAGCAATCTAATACAGTATCACCTTCTTTTGTGCTTTTTTCTATGTGATTCATTACGCATCGTAAAGGTTTAATTGTAGGATGTTTATATAATTTTTTATCGCTTATATTTATTGGCTCTTGATAAAATCTAAAACTGTTTAAGTATGTATCGTTCCCACTAAATTTTGCCTTTTTATCTTTAAATAAAAGACAATATTCTACATCGTTTAAATATCTACATGAATACATAGGAAGTGGATTGCTTTTGCACCATCCTAAAATTGTATAATTACAATCTAGTTTATTTACAAATAAATTCATTAAATCTTTAACTTGTTGTTCACTACACCATATATATATATATATATGTTTCATAACTCTAATAAGTTCATCAAATATTTTAAAATCAATTCCGTTTGAAATATGTTTAATATTGTTGTTTTTTAATTTGCCTGTATTAACTATTCTTTCACCAAAATTACTATATAAATATGGAATATCTATATACACTAGATCAACTGATTTGTCTGGAATCTTTTTAATTCCCTCGTAACAATCTTCATTATATAACTGAATCATCTTACACCTCTTTAGGTGGTTTTTTCTTATATCTTTCATCAAGTATTGGTTGCCACTCGCCTTTTTTACCATCATTGAAACGATTAAAACCACGATAAAATAACCACTTATTTAAGATGTTTAAAACTCCTGCTTGGTCGAAAGGTGTTCCATTTCTTCTTAAAACACCTCTTAAACGTAAAACCTTTACTATTTCTTTTGGCTCGATGTTTTGTTCCCAAAGGTCGAAGATTTGTCTTACTATTATAGCTTCTTCTTCATAGAGATAAAGTTCGCCCTTATTAGTGATATAACCGTATGGAGCAATCCCGCTCCCATGTTTGCCTTTCTTCCACGCTTCCTTTCTTCCTCTTGATGTTCTTTCAGTTATGTTAATACGCTCTTGTTCTGCCATACACACAACAAATGCTAGTAACATCTTTCCCATAGGTGTATTATCAAAGCTTTCACTTGCACTTAATACTTTAATACCCTTAACTTCGAGCGTATGCACGAACACATAGTAAAGCATTACATCTCTTGCGATACGATCACTTTTCGCAACAACGATACAATCACACTCTACATTGTCATATAAAAGATGATTTAAACCCTCTCTTGATTCTTTCGCTCCAGAAATGGTATCTTCTACGAAGTCGATAATCTCAATATCATTCTTTTCTGCATACTCTAAAATCATTGTCTTTTGTGAATCTTTACCGAACTTATCTTCTTGCATTTCGGTTGATACTCTTATATAGCCAATACCTTTTTTCATTTTAACCTCCAAAACGCTACTACTTTCCCATCGATGTCTTTATTTGCGTAGTAATCGTTGTGCTTATCTACATAAACATATTGCTTTCCTACGCACACAATAGCATTTTCAAACACCATATCTTTAAATGGGTATTCCCTATCAGTTAAGTCCACAAACTCAACATCAAAGTAATAACGTAAAAAGTGTGTCATTTTCTTTAAAGACATTGTGCCATCTTTTCTTGCTTTTACAAGTTCCTTTACGGTTTCCTTTCGCTTATTACATCTTAAAGCACATTCTATCGCTAGATTAGGGCTTATCATGTTTTCATAAACGAAAGTCATTAATTTGCTTTCACATTCTAATAATTCTGTTGGTTTTTTTCTCATATTTTCCCCCTTGCTTATTATTATTACACAATAGTTATAAATTGTAAAGCATAAATTACACTTGCTTACTAAATGTTGTAAATTGCTTATGATATTGCTTATAAAGGAAATTCATTTTTGCTTATAAATGTTGCTTATTGTTGGTTGTGGTTGCTTATCAGTTGCAATAGGGTTTATAAGGGTTGGAATCGGTTATATTTGCTTATGAGATGAAAGCCTTTTTGTTTTTTAGGGTGGTAAGAGGGGTCATTCCCCCCTCGTTTCTTGCTTATATTCCCCCATAGCCCTATAAAATAGCAAGCTTATTTTTTGCCTTTGTGAACGTGTTTTATTTGCTAGCCCTAAAAGATAACACAAGCCACCAGAAAAGCCCATACAAAGCAAAATATAAAGCCATTTTATAAAATTGTTTTGTTTGGATGTTTTGGCTTTTCATGTTGTTTGATTCCTTGCATTGTTATGTCTTTAACAACTTGTAAATTGTTTGTTGTTGCTTATCTTGGTGTGGTGTTCTGGTTTGCCTCTTCCCCTTAATAATCCCCATTAATTGATAAGCAAATAAAAAAAACTAAATAAGCAATAAAACAAAATAAGCAAAATAACCAAGTAAGCATTTTAAAATAAGCAATTAAAAACAGTAAGCAAAAAAACAAAATAAGCAAATAAAAAAAATGATCCGCGCACGAATCAACGCACGATTTAAACATGATGGCATCAAAATAAATATATATAAAAATATTTGATAAAATATTGTAATTTTTCTTTTACATTTTGTTATAACTATGCTATAATTATAATAGATAGATAGTTATATAATCCATTTGCTATTTATCTAAAAAAAACCAACAACAAAACAAAAAAGGAGATCAAAAAAAATGGAAAAATTACAGAATCAAATGACAACAAAGGAACAAAAACAAGCGTTAATTTATTTTAACGAATGGATCAAAAAAGGAAACGCAACAACCAAACACGCAAACCCAACACAAGAAAATTGTTATATTTCTAGCGGTGATATTTGGGGCTTGTATTTCCCAAATACACAAATTATTTTAAATAACGCTAATAAACATCATTATAATTTTTTATGCGTTGCAAAAAATAATTATAACGTGCTTGGGGTGGTTTATTCTTTAAAAAATGAATTTTACGATAATGGCAAGCCTAAAGGACTATTACAAAATTATATATTTGAAGCTTTTAATTCTTTGTATGATTCAATAGAGTTTGAAAACATCTACACAGAAATAAAAAACGAAATAATAAAAAAATCTTTTGAAATTGAAACGTTGAAAAGCTTTAGACAGGTAACAAAAAAAGACGGCGAACAATTTAAAGATTATAACAAAAACTTTTTATATAATGAATATTTTAAATCTTGGAACAATACACCAAACAAAACCGATGACAAAAAACCGATTTTTAGTATTTTATATAATTACACATCAAATTGTATTTATGGTATTAAAATTTTGATGGGTTCAACATGTATTTATTTATTTGTTGAATCATACCAAAAAAAGACGCTTGAAGAATTCGCACCAAATGAAATTTATAAATTAATTAAAATGGAACTAATAAAACGAAATAGCGAAATAGAACAATATAAAAAAACGCTTGATAACTTACAAAAAGTTTATACAGAATTTAAAAAGATTAATAACGAATATAAAAGCAAATTAAACGAATTAACACAAAATAACAAAGTCTTAAATTGTTCTTGCGAGTTCGAACACATGAAAAAAACAACATTTTAAGAGGGCGAAACGATGAAAAAATTATCATTTAATCAATTAACCAAACTACACGAACAAAACAAAATATATAATATAACACTTGTTAATAGTTTTAATTATCAAGTTAAACAATGGCGAATTGATCCAAAAAATAAAACTTTTTCTTGTGGTGCGTTCTCATTTAATGAGAATGTAACCACCAGAACACAAGCAAATATTTTTATTAATTATTTAAAAAATCAAGGATTCAAAGAGGTTTAAAAAATGGAAACCGTAACAAGATATAACAATAATAATTTAATTTTTAAAGATTCTAAATATTTATATCTCATCTCATATAATTCAGTTATTGCAAAATATGACAAATTGAGCGATAAACTAACACTTTTTAAAAATTGGGACTTTTCAAGCACTACAACAAAATATTTATATAGATTTATTAATTTTTATTATTACGATTTAACAACCATACAAAATAAAAAAGCTTTAATTATTGAATGGATCAAAAACAAAAAAATTACATATAAAAACCAATAAAAAGGGGGGGCGATTCGTTCGCCCCTTTGGAGGATCAAAACATGATAAAAAACCAATTAAAAAAAATTGACAACTTTATTACATCAAATAAATTAAATACAGAATATAATGACTACTACAACGCATTAATTATTGATATTGAATCATTAAAAGCTAATCAAATAGACATAATTAAAAAATTTCTTTTATCGTTTCAAATCGTGGAGCAAATCCACCAGACAAAAACAAATTATTTAATTGTTTTGTTGTCAACGGTTGCAAGCGATTTTATAAACGAGTCAAGAACAAAAGCGGACATTTTACCATTTTAAAAAAGGATCATAACATGCAAATTACAATATTTTTACAAGAGCGATTTTTTAAAATCTGCTTTTTAGATAGCACCATTTTTATATCAAAATCTAACGGCTTGGAGCGTGTAAAAGCTTACTTTTTGTCTATCTCTAGGGGCTTTTATATAGATGTTAGGGCTTAAAAATGATAATTACAATTTTAATACAGATTAAAAGCGAGCTTGATCGCATCGGCTTTTATAATTATGATGTGTTTTTAAATGCTTTTATTTTCAGTTATTCAAAAGACAATTTTAAAATGTCTAGGGCTTTAATTAGAAAAGTTAAGGGCTTTAAACAGGTTATTAGGGCGATCAAATACAATAATGAATCAATTTATATTTATTTAACAGAACAAACAAAAAAATATATATAGGGGGGATTTATAAAAATGAATAATGAATCAAGAACACAATTTTTAAATTATGTAAAACAAGATATAGAAAAATTAACACCAAATCAATTTTATTCTTTAACAGATATATACGCAATTAAAAAGACTTTTAACGAACTTGCAACAAGTGGCAAGAGCTTAAATATCATACAAAAATCGGTTGCGATGTTTTACAATAAAAAACAATATCAAAATAACATTATAGTATTTTCTCATAACGGATTATATAACGTTATTTTTTAGGGGTGGATTATGAATTTAATAGATAAGGTTAATAATTATTTTAATAATTACGCTTTTAATGATGAAGCTAACATTGAAACATCTAATAAAATGCTTGAATCAATAGAAAAAGAGCTTATTTTTAAAAATGAAAAAGAACATCAAAAATGGCTTGATGTTGTGGCTTGTGGAACAGGCGAAGAAATAGAGCAATTAACTAAAAAAATAGCAATTAGGGGGATTAAAAAATGCTAAAATTAGAATTATGTAGAATAGGTAAAGAACAAATTAGATTTAATGGGGTTGTTATTGGGGATTTAGAACTGGATCACATGAAAGTTAATATCGATGTGGATCACGATGTTTTAGAAAATGTCAACCTTGATGAATTGGCTTATCAAGTGGCTAGGGCTTATTTTGAAAAACACACATTAAATACTTTTACCGTTTGCAACGAAAAATTATATTTTGAATTCTTATCTTATAAAGATGAAAATATGGAATGGCTAACGGTTAAAGAATTAACTTTAACTATCACACCAGAGGGCGACATTTTATGATTACTAATCTAAAAACAAAAGACATTTTCGAACAACCTTGCGACATTGTAGGGTTTTTCGTTGATTTAGAGCCAATTAAAAATTATGATCCATCGTTTAAATTGCTAGGTAAAAAAATCTGCTTATATGGTGGATGGTATAAGGTGCAATATTCAAACGAGATTATTTTAAGAAACATTTTAAAAAAGGTTTTAATCGGCTATGAGTGGATTTTAAAAGATGATAATTTGTTTATCTTGCAATATGACAAACAACAATTTGTGAATTTCGGTTTATGTTATAACGAGGACTTTTATAAAGCTAGTCAAGGGCTTAACTCATGTGTTTTATTTGGTTATAATTATCAAGGGTCAGTTTTTAAAAAACTTACCGAAACACAACACATTCTTGTATCTGGTGCAACTGGTAGCGGTAAATCAGTAGCTTTAAAGTGCATTATTGATTCACTTTTATTAAATAGAAAAGCAAAACAATTCTTTTTATTCGATTTAAAGGGTGGTATTGAACTTAAAGAATATCAAAACATCTACGGTGTTTATAATAATCACATCTTTAAAGAGCCTAGAGAATCGGCACACATGCTTAATAGAATTCATAAAACAATGAGATTAAGATTCAAAGATATGGAAAGGCGAGGCATTAACAAATGGGATGGGACAGAATATTATATCATCATCGATGAACTAGCGGATTTAGTGATGAGTAAATATCACGATCAAGTTATCAATGTCTTAATAAAGCTATCTCAACTTGCTAGGGCTTGTGGAATCTATTTAATAGTCGCAACGCAAAAACCTTTAATATCTGTTTTACCTAGTTTGTTCTTGGCTAACCTTAATACGAGATTAGTTTTAAAGGTTTCATCAGTTAGAGATAGTGTGCTTGTCTTGGATCACAAGGGAGCGGAAACATTAAAAGGGAATGGCGATGCAATTTTAAAATGTGGTGCGGAAGAAATGCGTTTACAAGTGCCATTCATCAGTAAGGAAGAAAATAAAAAACTTGTAGAATGTTTTATAAAATGATAAAATATAAGAGCATTAAGGCAATCCCCTTTTTGCTGTTGGTTTGGAGCGATGTAAAAATCGCTCTTTTTTTTGCGTTTGTTCTAGGGTTGATTAATTAATCATCTTTTCTTTAAAACGCTCGCTTATCAAAGATTTAAGGGCGATAAAAAGAAAATAGAGCGGTTATACCGCTCTACCAAAGAGAGAATAAGGAAAATTATATGGATCAAGAGGTAAGTTCATCAATAAGCTCATACTCTTTTTGCAGTTCATCAACGCTTTTATTACCTGTTAATGGCTTAACACCTATGTTTATGTCAGTTTTGTCTGCATAGCCAAAGTTGTTTTTCATTAAGAACATTCTTGAAATTGGGTTGCCCCTATTGTCAACTAGGGCGGATTCGTTGTATTCTTCTAAACTCGTTAAAGCTAAAGACATTACTCTTACACATTCTTTAGAGCCTTTAACTCCGTTAGCATACTCTAATAAATCTTTTCTAGTTATTCCAAATGCTAGGGCTAAACCTGTTACGGTCAATTCAAAACCCTTTTCAAAACAATAGTTGTAATATTCCACTAAACGATTTTTAACTTGTTGCTCGTTTTCGATGTCGATTTTTTCTCTAGTCAAAAGCCAAGTAGAATGAGTAAGGGCTAACCTATTACGTTCTTTCTTTTCTGGGTCGCCAATAGGTTGCATTTCGCTTTTCATCGCCAAGAATTCGATGTTGTCTAATATCTCTTTTTTAGCGATTTCTTTTAAGGTTTCATCAAACTCTTGTTTTTGTTTTGCTTTGGTTTTATTCTTTTCAACAAGTTTCTTTTTTAATAGGGTTTTTTTAGTATCTTCTGGTAAATATTCATTCGCCATAAGGTTTAGCTCCAAAATGCTTTAAAGCTTCTTCTTCGCTTTCAAAGATGTTGCCTTTACCATCTCGCAAAAAAGTTATTTCAGTTATATTTAGCATTTCAAGTAAACAATCAACACAATATATTTCGCCCTCATATATATAGAGGTCATCGGTTTCATTACAGATACAACATTTTTTATCTTCCATAATTGCCTCCTTATTTTATTTTTAACACACTATAAAAAATTATTCACATCTCAATTTAATTTTTTTATTGATTCTACTTCAACCATAGTTGTAAGAGTGCTTACATAATCGCCACAATTACATCTTACTTTCTTTATAATGGTCTTTGCATGTGCGACTATTTCAACGTGGTCTTGTGAAATATAACCTTTGTCTTTTAATTTAGATACTACTTTAACTATTGTGTCTTTTGTTCCATCTGCTAAAATGGTAAATATTTGCATTTTATCATAGGTTTCAACTGGCTTAATTATCTTCCCTATTAGAATCAGTTTGTTGTTCTTCATACTTAAAATAGTGTTTTTTCCCTACTGTTTTAAAATAGTTATATGTTCCTACTTTTGCCCCACATTCGATTAGTTCTGCAATATTCCTATACATATACGAAATTAGAGTGTCATTACCTTTAGTTTGTAAAAAGAATTGTCCTTTTTTAGATTGTTCTACTATTAGGTTTGTGCCTTTAACCTTGACAAGTAGTGATGATTCATCTTTCAGTTCTAAAACCTTGACACACTTTTTAGAAACATATAAGAATTGCGAATTAAGAGTGATGTGGTTTGGATCGATGTTTCTTGGTTTCTTATTTTCCTTAACATTTATCAGTTTAGATAAATCTATATAGCACTCGTTTAAATCGGTGTCTAAAGGGTTTTTATGCAAGTGTAGTTTTATTACCTCTTGCGTTCTTTTAAGCACGCTTATTTCGTTAATTTTAACTATTTTGCCATCTACTTTTTTGATGATATACATTCTTCCTCCAAGTCATTTTTGATTATGTCGCATATTTTATCTATGCACTTAACAACCTCGCTTACAACCAAAATGTTAAAGTTTGTATTTACATATTGGTTAAGCATGTCAATTTGAACTTTTAAAAACTCTGTTTCGTTCCCTACGTTTGAATAAGCCATTATTCTAATACTTCCTTTAAATAAACTCGTAAATAAAGAATAATTTTATCATGTTTTATTTCGTATTGAGGAAAAATACCCATAACATAATATTCTAATAAAAAATTTATTGAATCATCTGTCGCTCTACTAGGTATATAAGTATAAGTTTTTCCTTTCTTATCTGTAAACTC
>AUXO016065122.1_pt1 | contig 24502 bp, 17 predicted proteins | sample 768731 | NCBI WGS metagenome assembly AUXO01 (sample SAMN02715735, study PRJNA202380) | gut metagenome | biome: sheep rumen | host: Ovis aries | place: New Zealand: Palmerston North | reverse complement strand
TAATCACCGTTTGTATCAGCTAAATACAGGGCGCTTTGCATTGTTTCAGCTTTGACTGTTACAGCCTTCTTGGAATTTGAGGCTTCGCAAAAATAATTGATTTCAAATGTTTTTATATCCATAGAAGTGCCTTTCGTTGGTCTATATCGTTTACCTTTCAGCAGATTGTTGTTTTATCGCTTTTTCTTCTTTAAGTTCAAAGCCGTAGACTTTTTGAACTTCCTGACCCAGAGGACGGGTGTACTTCTCTACATCTGGGTATTCACACTTACCGTCGTATATCAGACCTTCAAACTCTTCTTTCTGTTCATCGGTCAAATCGGGTTTAAGCTCACGATAGAGATAATGGTTTGTGCCGTCGTGATGAACCTCATCAGCTTTAAGGTCTAAAACGCCATTGTCCAGTTCAACGAAGAAGGTAATATCGCTCTGTCCTCTTACATGGGAATGAAATATCTCGTTTATATTATTGCCCTCATACCCGTAGCCATCGCTCCTACCGTTCCATCTTCCTATATCAGATATACAAATGATGTCGCCTTCGGTTTCAATGTCAAGGTTTGCTTTTTCGTCGTCAAGATAATCATTGTTTAAGTCAGCAACATAGTCATAGCATTCACTGTAAAATTTGTCAATGAATGTGTCTATATCCAATCCGTCCGCTTCAGGATAACGAGGTTTTACTTCTTCCTCGATTGCATCTTTCCATTCGTTCAAATCAATGTCTGAAGACCATATAGTATGTATATTAGCCGCGTCTTTCATAGTTTTATGCCCTTTCTCCATATAAGGATTAAAGCGATTTCTCGTCTTTTTCTTTCATAGTTTGTTCGATAAGCTTTGTAGCATCTCCTGCTTTTTCATAGTAAACTGTTTTACCCTTATATTCAATAGAAGGGTGAGGACCGTCTATATCCATGTTTATTTCCAATTTTACAGGAGAACCCTTTATAAGTATAGGCTTAGGCTCAGGTAAGTTGTTGCTGATGTCTTCGCCGTTTATAAAGTATTTATAAGCGTCATATATGATGTCGCACATAACATCAGGAAGTTCTTTCGTGCCGCCTTCCATAATTCTTTCATTAAGCAACATCTGAAAAGTACGGTCTTCGCCGAAGTCGGGAACGAACAAGTCGTTTTCATCATATTTGTTATGGGCGTTGGCTATTTCATTGGCTATAGCCTGAAAGAGCGCCGCGTCTTTCGCAACCGAAACCATTTCGTATTCATAGCTGCTACCGAGAAAGTCTTGAACGGTTTTATCAACGCTGTAATCCATACCGCTGTAATCTATATCGCCGCTATATTCTTTTCCTTCTTCGATTTCATCTTCACCTTCAACAAAGAGAGAAACTTCAGTATCAGCGTAATCCTCGCCAGAATCAATACATTCCTGTTCATATTTATAATACTCTTCGTTCTCAGCATTCATAACAGCTTCAGCCTCTTCTCTATGTTTAAATCTGCCGATTTCTATACCTTGTGAGACTAAAACGTATTTATATTCTTTAGCTTCAGCTAAAATGTCATCTACGGTTGTATATTCGTCTTCGCCGCACCAATTAAGGATTTCTGCAATTTCATCGTTGGTTACATCTTTGAATCGCTGAGAGGCAATTAACTGAGGCAATACCTCGCTTTCGACAACATCTTCCTGCATAAGAATATTCTTGATTTCGTTTACGCTTGCTTCTGACATAATTCAATTCTCCTTTTCAGCATTCAATTGACTCTATAAGAATAAAAATAAGGACTTTCCGAATGGAAAATCCTCATTTTTACGCATTTCACCCAAAGCATAGCATCGAGACGAATACTTATGACGGACTTTCCATTTCGGGCTACCGCATTTCTTATCATATACTATAACATATATTCTATCCGTTGTCAATACCAAATGTTGCAATTTACGATGTAATGTTAAGATATAAGAAATAAGCGGCACTAATAAAAGTGCCGCTACTTACTTATTATTACCGCTCGATGTCGGTTTTTACTTTTTCTTTGGCATCATCGCCGCTGAGAATCTTATCGTCAACATACTTGGCAATCTGCGGGTCTCTTATAAATGATACATCATCAGATGACTGTATCATTTTGCTGACATATTTGCCGTCTTCCCTCTGGTCATAGTTGACAGCTACAGCAACCATCTCATTATCAGGAGTTTTACCTATATATATGACCTGTTTTTCGTCTGTGTGGTTACGGAACTGGACGCAATCAAGGCCGTTTTCCTTAGCGATATCGGTTGCAAATCCGTTGTCAATGAGTGCCTGTGCGAAGCTCTTATTATTCATTGAAACTGTAGAAAACGCGTCGTTTACTACTTTCTCATCTTTTGAGATATACTTATCGCCCTGTGAGAACACCTGAGTGTTTGCATCATAGCTTATATTTGCAAGTTCAATAGATGTGGCGATATGATTTGCAATTTCCGCTGTACCAGCGCTCATTTCAGGCGCATCTGCAAGCTTAAAATGATGCGCTCCTTCATTGTCGAACTGTTTTATGGTAACGCTGGACATGATGTAATTGGTTTTGTCGTTGTTTTCAACACGTTTGAGATGCACTTCAATAGTGTCTTTTCCGTTAGGGATGTTCAGCATCGGTTTAAACGTCTGTTCGCCGTTTTCGTCTTTCTGTGTATCAACAGTAACCTTTATGCTACTATTGTACTCCTTGCCGTCCTTGTCAACGCCCTTCGGAATAATATTGTGTTCATCCAAGTTCTTTGCAAGAGCTTTTGCCGCTTGGGATGCCACAAAGTCAATTACCTTGCCTGCGACTTCGCGCTTATCTTCTGCAACGTAGTCAAGATTTTTGTTGGCATATACCTGAACGCCAGAAGCTTCTCCATGTGAGTACGCCTGTGTGTTGGTCTCATAGTTTATACTTCCGCGCTCGATAGCTGTGGCGATATGATTTGCAATTTCCGCTGTGCCTGCGCTCATTTCAGGCGCATCTGCAAGCTTAAAATGATGCGCTCCCTCATTGTCGAACTGCTTTATGGTAACGCTGGACAAGAAGTAATTGCTTCTTTCGTTGTTTTCAACACGTTTGAGATGCACTTCAATAGTGTCTTTTCCGTTAGGGATGTTCAGCATCGGTTTAAACGTCTGTTCGCCGTTTTCGTCTTTCTGTGTATCAACAGTAACCTTTATGCTGCTATTGTACTCCTTGCCGTCCTTGTCAATGCCCTTCGGAACGATATTATTTTCATCCAAGTTCTTTGCAAGAGCTTTAGCGGCGTGGTCTGCTACAAAGTCAATGACTTTGCCTGCAATTTCACGCTTGTCTTCTGCAACGTAATCAAGATTTTTGTTGGCATATACCTGAATGCCAGAAGCGGCATTATCGAGGTCTTTATCCTTCGTCTGTTCAGGGTCGATGTGATTTTCAATGACGTTTACGATGTCGGCAGTTTCCTTGCTGAGATTAGATTTTTCCGCAGTAATGTATTTGCCCTGCGCATCGTCGTACTGTTTAACAAAGACCGATTTTAAATCTGCACTGAGAGATGCGCGAGCTTCGATTATATCCTTGCCATTGCGGATAGTCAAAGTCGGCGACTTGCCAATTTCGCCGTCTTTAGTCGGAAACGTATTTACATCTACGCTTATGTCACTTGCATAAGTAGTGCCGCCTTTTCTTTCCCCTATCGGCCTAATGCCGTTTTCTGTCATAGCGTTAGCAAGTTCTTCAGCTTTGGATTTGAGCTTTTCGGCTAATGCCTGAACCTCAGCATCAGTGTTTTCCTGCGTTCTCTTTGTGATTGATACGTTGATTTTGAATCCGTCTGCCATGATAATTACTCCTTTTGCTTTATTATTTTATGCCGTTATCTGCGGCAATGCTTACCTTAGATTTTATTAAACACTGGTTCTTAATTGAGTTTGCGTTTTGTCATTAGATTTAGATAGGTTTCTTTCATTTTCGCTGATGAAATCGCGCTTGTAATCTACCGTTAGCTCAGGGTGAAGACCACCGTAGTCATTCAATTCTATACGGCATAAAATCTTTGTCATGCCATCACTTCCTTGTGTGTACGAATTGTCGGAGTAAGACCAATCGGTAATATTTAAGCCTGATTGCATCGTTTGTGTTCTCCAGTTTGGGTTTTTAGCCTTAATTGAAGAAGAAACTATTTTATCTTCTATTTCAATATTAGGTAGTTCCAACCCTTGACCGATAGGCTCTAACTGTAAAAGCTTGTCTTTTAAAACGCCTGACTTAAATTCAATAGGGCTTAATATAAGCCGTTCTACAGGTTTATCCTTAAACGGAAGTTTTGCTTCCGAGTCGGCAGATATTACCGCACTCATGAATGCGGGGAAGTTGTCAAGCCTGCTTATTCCCATTGCATCTCTATGACCGCCGTATTTGCAGTCAAAGCCTTGTCCGTTTATCTTATCCATAAACTCAGTCAGGCTTATATAACCGTCTGCGTTTCTTGCACTTCCTGTGTAGAATGTATTTCCGTCACTATCTTTCTTTGGAGCGAGAACGTATGCAGGCTTATCAACTGCTTCTTCAATAAACCCTGCTATTACGCCACAGAATGCGGATGGTGTGCCTAATGGTAAGCAGTAAACTACAACATTAGAGTCTTTATGTTCGCCAAACCTATAATCCTCTATGGTATTGTAGTAATCCTTCCCTCTAAGCTTTAGAAGCATAGACTTTCTTGCAGTGTTAATATCCTTTAACTCATCAAGTTCCCATCGAGAATCTATGTTGTCTACTAAGAGAGCATTGAGCATCTTCTGTGCGCCGTTTACGTTTATGACCTCAGACATTCGGGATGCCGCATTTAAGTATGCTCCTACTTTGAATGCTACATTTTTTGCAGTTACATCTGTGAGGCCTATCCCTGCATCAGTAAGTAAATAGCCGATGTTCTGGTCTATATTGTTTTCATCGGCATTGTTTATAAGTTGCATAGCCTTTTTTACTATAGCCCGATTATTAGAATTGGCATCCATTAAATCGACGACATCGCTGATTGTTCCGATGCCTGCCATAATACTTATGCTATTTTCTTGCTTTCGATTGGTTCTGAAGTATAAGTTTTGAGTTTTGGATATGTTTTTGGCTTCTTCATATATACGATAGCAGAGACCTGTTGCACAATATTGTGCATTCTGTGAATCGTCTATATTTATAGCATGAGGATTACACAGGCAAGTGTTATGAAGAGTTGCGTTTTGACTTTTAAAGGCATTGCTGATGCGTTCGTCTTCAATAGGATGATGGTCAATTATAATGACATTTTCTCCGAGGCGTTCTCTTGCCAGAGGCAGTTGATTGCTTCCCATATCCAATACTATATATTGACATTCAGGATTGCCCTGTATATCTGGGGATAATCCGTATGAACCTCTCCTATCATTGCATTCTACTTCTACATCGCAACGAGAGTTAAGCGCTTTGATGGTTCGGTACATTATATACCCAGAACAGATGCCGTCTGCATCGTAGTCGGTCAAAATACGCACTTTGCCAGACGCGGCGGCAGACATTACTTCAATGCTTGTTTGTTGAATCATTTGCGTAGTTGCAAACGCTTCATCCATATCTTTCTCTTTAGTTCTTACTCTTTCGGTAAATTCATCAATGGTTATGTACTCAGTCATCTTTCATCACCTTTCATCATTACCCCTTGACGCGGCTTTTTCTTCTATAAAGCGTTGATTGTCTTCTTTTACATCACGCTTATACTCTTCCCTGCTGTTCTCGCGATACTCTGCTGTCATCTTGTGTTCCGCAACAACAGTTTTTGTCTCTATAGAATCAGACCCTTCCAAAGCGGCACTTTTTGAAACGCCCTCGCCTCGTGTAAAGTCGGTGTCAGCAATTTTTGTGCTATTGGCATTAACAGCAGCGGCTTTATCAGCTCCAATAGCGGGAGTTCCGTCTTCGTGATAAGTTGTTGCTTCTATTTCGCCGTTAGAGCTTACAGATGTCACAGCGACATATACATCTTCTTTGGCGGCAAGCTTTTCCTTGGGCGCATCCGATATCGGCTTAACATCACAACTTTTAGGAAGAGTAACCATTTTTGCCTCTGGAATGTAAGCTTCAGACATAGGATTGTGGTCTGCTTCTATCATCAGAACAGGTTCTTCAGATTTTATCACCAGAGAGTTTATATTGTTGTCTTCAAGTCTTATGTATTGTATCTTTTCCGAATTAATGACTACATCTCCTTCTATTCGATTGCTGCCAGCTTTAAGTTGTTCGAGATGTTTAAGCGATGATACATTGTTTATTGACTTAACATCATTATTGGAAAAGTCAAGGACTTTGACATTAGGGATGTTTTCAAAATTTATTTCCCGAATTTCGTTATTTGAAATATTTAGATTAGTAAGGATAGGCAAGCTATTATTGAATTCTTTGATATGATTTTGGGAAATATCAACGGCACGAGCTAATGGCGTATCGAGATTTATTTTGGTTATTTGGTTGTTTGTTGCCGTGAGAGAAGCGAGAATAGGAAGATTGAGATTCATTTCCTCTATTCTGTTCTTACTTAAATCGAGACTCATAAGGTTCTCGAAACGGTCTAATCCTGTTAAATCTCGTATTCCTTTGCCTACTAAATCAAGCTTTGTTATTTTCTGGGGTTCGGCAACCATATCAGTACCGAGGGTTTCCTGCAACGCTCGACGCAGATTAGTGTCGGGGAACGCCTTGTCGTCAATATATACAGGCTGCGGTTTGTCTACTGTCTTTCTATACATATCAACGGTATTCTTGATATCTTCTTTGGTAAAGCCTTTGTCTTTGTCTGGAGAAATTAAAGCTACAACATCATCTATGCCGCGCTGATTGAATATAGCCTGAACTTCAGGCATCTTCAACGACGACAACATAAATTTCTTGGCTGGACCAAAATCGTCGATTGAATTATGTTCAATGCCGTTATTTGCGTTTTTCAAGACAAGTATGTTGCTCTGTATCTTTTCGCCGCGTCCGTTGTTCTCGTTATTATTCCACAGGTCTGCCGTTATTTCGTCAGGCTTGCTGAAATCGAAGGCAAGGGTTTGACCGAGCTTTTTGTTGCATATATAGTATATTTGTTTATTTGGCTCATAACGCGCATCATAGCCTTTTTCGGTTGCGATATCTTCTTTTATTTCATCAGCAATCTTAATAAGCTGAGAATTCTTTTCTTCCATAACGGCTTTGGTCGCACTTAAAATGCCATTTTTTTTGATTTCTCCAAGCGAATTTGTGATTTTGCTGATTTCGGTAAGTTCATTTGCGGGAATATAGCTGTTATACGGATAAAAGCCGTACCCGTTATTTTTCTCTGTTTGAAGCTCATAAATGTTATTTACCGTATCGTTCTTTATAGATGCAAGGTAAATATCTCCGTCTACTGTTTTGCACAAAGACATATTAGGCTTTCCTTTTACAACGCTTTCCATGTCTCTCTTGCAGGCGGTTTCCACATCTTGTATAATGTCTATAATTTCATCGCGAATATGCGATTCATCTTTTCTGACAGTTCTGGCTTCGACTAAATCAACGCCTTTGTTCGCTATTCTCTTGTTCGTTTCTGTTAGCACAAGGGATATTTTTTCAAGATTAACGCAAGTTTTTTCAAGCGCTTCTCTGTTTTGATTGGTCATTTCCGCAATACTGTCTTGAAGCTCAATATTAACCCCAGTTGCATCATTTATGCTTTCCCCGATTTCTTTTAATGCCTCGACATAATTTTTATGAGGTGAAAGGAATTTAAAGAGTTTGCGAAGCATATTAAGAATTTTATGCTTTTGGAAAAAGATTAACGACTTTAATTCATCATCATCTTTCGCTAATTTTACCCTTTGTTCAATTTCAATGATTTGCTGTGCATATTCCTGCTGTATTGCAGCGTGATTTATGGCGTTCTGCTGTACTATATCCTGAGACATACCTTTCGTCCAATTCCTTTCGCAAATGATAATGGGACGTTCCGTCTGGAACATCCCATAGCTCTCTTATAACAAAAGCAGCTTCCTGCCCCTGCTGATTACACTATGACGGACTTTCCATTTCGGGCTACCGCATTTCTTATCGTACATTATAACACGTTTTCTATCCGTTGTCAATACTAAATGTGTTTATTTACGATATAATTTTAGTAAAATAAATTATATAAAAAGCACTTTTTCGCCCAAAAACTATTGACAGGGGATTGATTGTATGGTATAATATAAGTAATAAGGATATTACTTCTTAATAGAACTGAAAGGAACAATATATTATGGGAAACGAGATTACGGGTCGTGAAGTTACATTTTCTTACAGAATGCGTCCGCTTTACGAATGTACAGAGGATTGGACTGCATACCCGCAGGACGATTTAAAGGCTTTTGTAGCTTTTACTGCTGTATTTCCTGAAGAAACTATGAAAAAAATCTTTGCGAGATGCGGGGTTGACGCTCCTTCTGACCCAACTGATGCTGAAACATATATTTTAGTTTTCTGTGATAAGAGCAAAAATACTATACGTCAGAGAAGAGTTGACTTGTGTGTATGGTATGGTCGCGGTCACGATGACGAAGCCGCATTTACTCTTTCGCCCGATGAGGCTGAAAGCATTATGGCGCAGTTTGACGCGTCCAAGTATGGATTCAAAGAAGCTCTTGATTTCGTCAAGAAGGAAGAAAACACTCATGGCGATAAAGTTAAGAAATACGCTGAGGGTGTAGAATATCATGGAAACTTTGCGGAAGATTTAGCTAAAATTGCCGCTGCTCATCCCTCATGGAAAAAGGGTTCTGGGATGGACAGATAAAGGTCTGTTCCCCGCCCTTGTTTTTGAGAGAAGAATAACGAACGTAAAAAACGCCGCCCGTTATTAGAACAGGCGGCTTTATCTTTTTGTGTTAGGCAATACTTTGCTTTCATACCATTGACGTATTGTTTTTTTGCTTAAAATATCTGTCAGTTCGGCATGGTTATTTACTACGCTTCCATTAAAAACATATACAATATCACCGTTTGTTCCGTCACATAAATAGATTTTATATGTTCTATTATTTAGAATATATGAGACAACTGTGCCGTTATACCGAATATTGTATGCTGTAGGCTGAACCGATTTTATAATTTCTTTCAGTTTTGTATAGACAGGATAGACCTGTCCGCTGAATTCATTAGCATTGATATAATTGAGACAATAGAAAACATTGTTCGCAAAAGGGTATTTTTCGCTAATTCCAATCTGCTTGCAGACATCGGCAATTGCATTCTTCAGGACATTTTCGAGCTGGTCTGAGCCGAGAATTGTTGCCGATTTAAGCGCTCTTTCACGGTCAAAACGTTCGGCAAGAATACGATATCCTTTGGACATTTTTTTGCTTTTATATATGTCATCAGGCATCAATTCCTTTTCTATCTCTTCCATATACTGTTTAAACGGAGTGAGTTTGCCTATGGTTACTTTTTGGAAGCAACAATCGCAAAGATTACGCTCATAGCAAGTTTCAAGAGCATATAATATGTACCATACAGGGCGTTCATTTTCCTTTAAGCAAAAAACGCTTTCGGAAAGAACGTCTTTTATTGCACCCTTTAGGAACTTTTGTCGCACAAGCTCGTTATCAGCCTCAATTCGTATTTTTACAAACATTACGATTTTATCGTTAATATAGAAAGGTTGAATGATATATGCAAAGCTTTCTATTGTTGCTGTCGTTCCAAAGGCGGCAATTCTTTCAATCAGCATATTGGTTATGCTATTAAGTTCCAGTTTTCTTGTGCGTTCATTTTTCAGTTTTATGGCGTTATTGCCTGCATACGCTTTTATTTCGCCATAGCTGTTTACAGTAAGGCTTGTTTTTATAACAACCACTTCCCTGTTTTATCTTTCGATTGGATTTTTCCATTTTTGATTATGCCTTATGTTACGTTCCTTTTGAGTTTCGATGACTTTGTTTCTTACTGTCTCTATTTCCGTTATCTTGTCTTCCATTATTGCAATTTCTTCTGATATGTTTTGTAACTTATCTTGAATTGCAAGAAGTTCCCGCTGTCGGGGCGACATCTTTATGTTCTTATTTCTGATGCCATACTTTTCGTCTGCTTCTTTTAGTTTTTCAGACTCTCCAACTTCGCTTTCCTTATTTATGAGAGAGAATATGTCTTTAAATAGAGCTTCATCTTCTTTTATGATAGCTTTATATCTTTCAATATGCTCGTCACATATTCCGATTATCATATCTTCCGTGGTATCTTTGTCGTCATTCCAGACATCATAAAGGCTTGGCATTCTGTAGAACTCTGAAGCTTCCTCATATAATTCTCTTTCTTCCTCATAATTAAGATTAGGCAACGTTGTGCAGAAAGGAGAGGGTAAGTGAATCAAATTGCAGTCTTCGGATGATAAAGGAAAATTATCTTTAACAGCCGCCTTTTTATAGCTTTCAACTTGCAGTGCATTGCTGAAGGATTCCAGAGGAAGGTTGAAATCATCTATTAGTTGTTGGCAAGCTTTCGGAAAGTCTGCACCCGTTTGTTCCATTACGATTGAAATTGGGGAAAACGACTTATTACAGGAAAAGCAGCGGCAATTATTGCCGCAGCTCCCCTTATATAAGTGTGCAGATGGTGTTTTGTCAAGATGCGACCTCGAAGGGCATTTCACCATATTCTTGTTGTTTGTAATAGGTTCGACATATTTTTCATATACCTGTTCAATCGGGATAGCGTTATTAATGGCTTTTGCATCATATCTGAGGGGGACACCTTCGTATGCCATATATTTTACCTTTCCGCAGTCTTCTGCTTATCAAGTTGACGGCTTATATTCTGCATAGCGGCACTAACGTCCGCAAGGAGTTCTGCTGTTTGCTCATTAATATCCCGTCCAAGGGCAATTTCATTTACAACAGTATAAGCTCGGCTGAACTGTACCACTGCTTCTCTTAGTACAGAAGTCATTGCTTGATTTTGCGCAAGCAGTGCTTCGATGTTGTTTTGACTTTGACTGATTTGTAGCTGAAGTAAGTCTTTCTCAGCATTTGCCTGTTCTCTTATGGCTTCTGTTTGACCTCGAATAGCATCTGTCTGCCTATTGGTAGCGGCAAGAATGCTCGCAAGCATTTTTGTAGTATCTACGTCCATACCAGAAGTAGGTTTTTCAACGACTCGTTCTATAACTCGCTCAGGAACAGGTTCTTGTTTTTCTTCTGCTATATTATTAGAAGCGATATCGGTATTTTGTTCAGTATGAGAAATAATTGTTTCTTGTTGTTTAGGCTCTTCTATATGTTGAACGGGAGTAGGCTCAATAGACAAATCCATAGGCTTTTCGGGCTTTGGTTCTATGATAATACCTTCAAGAAGAGATTTCCCGTTTTCAATATTTCTCGCGACATGAAGAATATCTGCATCTAATATATCATCAAAGGTCTGTTTAGAGAGACCAGCGCCAGACATTTTGACCTGTTTGTTCTTGTTCGATTCGATTACAGCTTGGAAAGCTTCGAGATAGCTCGGTTGAGAAATAAACTTTTCAATATCGGCTTTTTCGTATTTTCCTTGTGTAGTTTCTTTTGAAAGAGCAAAAGATATAACATCTTTTAATATATCTGTTTCTGTCTTTTTTATATACGCAAATCCGTTATCTTCTTTTATTTCTGCTTTACTATTGCTATCAGCCTGTGAATACGTTTTATTACCGTATTTAACACCGCCTGCAATACGTTTCAGACGTTCAATCTTCTTTTGCTTTTCTTCTTCAGTCGGTTTTTGATGTTGCGCATCCGTTGTAACATTTATGAGAGACTGAGGCTTTTCTGATGAAACGGCTGTATTTTTGATTACCTCTGCCTTCTTCTCATCTTTATCAGAGATGATATCCGCAGGAATATCTTCTTCCGATTCGATAAAGCTTCCATCAGAGTCTTTCTCAGGCTTAGAGTCAGAAGAAATAACTGGTTCAGATTTTTTATCGTGATTAGTTTCAGGCCTTATTTCTGGATTTTCATAAGCGGAAGATATATTTTCGGATATATCTATAAGGTGTATGTCATCGGGTTCTTTTGCAATATCCGCTTTTAGATTTTCTATTACTACTATTGGAGAATCGTCCGAAGGGAGAGATGAGCGAAGCTCTTCCGCGACAGTTTTATCTAATGATTTTTTTCCATCAATATCTATTGGTTGTATATGTTCAGCGTGAAGCTCACCTTTTACAAGCATCATGTATTGTTTTGCAAGTATGCTTAACATATCACACATAAATTCACATTTTGCTCGTGTTCCAATGATATTTCTGTTATGATATGAAGCTAAATCTTCCAACCTGAAAGTGCTTGTTCCCCATTTACTTTCATCAAATAATACATTTTTATCGTACTTATCACTGTAGTGTGTACGATAAGCGTATTGCTTTTCGATGTTTTGAAAATCAATAGCAGGAACAGATGTCCACGGGAAGTTGCAAATTGATTTCATTGCGCCTTGTGTAAAGCTTATTTTTTTGTTGTTGAAATATGAACCGCTGGAGACTATAGCGTAATCTTCATACTTTTTCATAAAGTTGTCGATTACTTTTGTAGCTTCTTCAAACGGTTTTACATTGATTCCTTTCAGATAATCTTCTCTGTTTATTCCAGCTTTTGCGAAAGTATCATATTCTTTATTTTGAAGAGCGTATTCAAGGTTGTTTTTGCTTGCACACTGAATATTGAAGGAAATATAAGACTCTGGCTTGAATTTTCCTTCATTTACTGCCAATGCCATAGCAGTAAACTGAATAGGGGTTGCCCTGTTACCTGTTCCAGTTGTAGCAACTTGCATTATAACTATGCCATTAGGTCCTTTGCCCTCATATATATCATATAACTTATTGAGGTCGCAATCCGAATCTCGATTAAGCATATCAGGAGAAATTTGTCCCATCTCCATAATGGTTTTCAGCTTTTCTTCGAGAGAACTATCGCGATATTTTAATTTACCACCTTCTATCTTCCCTTCTATTTCTTCATGCTTCTTCATTGTTTCTTCGGCAGATTCTCTACTGCTGAAGGTGTGAACGTATCTTCCGAAGTATGTTGCAAAGTCACATACTGTTTTTATGCGAGCTTCAGGAAGAGGTTTATTATTAGCCTCTATTGTAACAGTTCCATTTTTTTCAAGATATTGTTTTACACTGTCAAGCGTGTAATTGTAATTCACGCCACGATTTTGCGATTTTTCGTTAAAGTGAGCTTTTGTAAGGTCTGTTATACTTAAAACCCTATGAGCCTTATTCATATTCTGGAGTACATCAGCACAGTTAATTTTTTCAAGTGCTGAAATATTAGATATAGAGTAGTTATCATTTGAGATTATCAGTGGCTCATTAGGATTTTCTGATATAGCCGAAATAAAACGGCTTAACTCTTTTTTAAAAGTATCTGTATCTAAGACATTTTCACCGTTTATATATGCGTCTTTATCTATACCATTTCTCTCAAAGACGTTATTGAAATGAAGATGGTCTACAGCAAACTTTAAGCTGTTTTCGGGGCATTTAACTAATTTGTCAAAAGCTATTGTTTCTTCGTAACGGTCTGTCTTCCAGTTGTATGAGAATTCTTTAACACATACTCTGATAGGATAAGAAAAGTCCTTCTGTGCTTTAGTTTCATCACAGGTTGTTGCTATCTGCATTACAGCATAAGGGGTTCTTGTTTTCAGAGTGTGTTCCAATGTTTGAAGCTGTAATGTTTCTTTACTTAATTGTGGATTGCCAAAGATATGTTTCATCTTTATGCCCTTTCGCTTGATTTCAATATATCGTTATCATTTTTGCTCATTTTGATATCAGGACTCCTGTTGACGGCTTCTCTCAACTGATATATTTGTTCCATGCTTATTTCGTCAGTAGTCAATTCTTCTAAAGGAAGCTGTACTCGATTGGCAATTATGCGGGTAAGGATGTCGGCTTCTGGTCTGTTTTGCTTGAAAACATTGTAATCATAGGATGAAAATACTTCGTTTTGCCATTGAACTGCTGTTTCAGGAAAATCGTCTTCCCCTATTTCATAGTTATCCTGTTCCAGCTCTTGCTTTAAAAGTTGATATACGCTATCGTTAATTCTGTCTTTGACAATGCTGTTATCCATAATTTCAGGCAATGATGTGTATTTTACAGGTTCATTGTCTAAAAGGAACGGACCGTCATTATATAAAGCCTCGAAATCGCATAAACAGTATTCATTGCCGATATTTACGATACCTATATTTATTTCATCAAGAAGGTTTTTTATGATACCGCACATTTTTTCACGGGCTGCGTCTTTTCCGCTTTCAAAACTGTAATATACGCCGTATTCGTCAAGAGCATCAATGATACTTTCCATATCATAGTCAGCATTTCTCACTATAATACCTGTTTCATCGTTAGAAACATCAAAACCCAACTCTTTTAATTCGGAGCATAAGGAGCTGATATTCTCTATCGTATCTGCCATATATACATATTGTGTGGTTTCCATATCTGTACTATTCATAAAATTCACTCCTTGAAAACGACTATTCTGATACTATTTTATTATCTCTCGATATCATGCTGTTTTTTTGAAGGCTTTGAACCAACCACTTTTTCAAATACTCTGTCGTGGTCATAAAGGTATCTGATTGTTATTGCCTGAAAAACTGAAGGCATTGAATTGAATACATCGTGGTTTACCCCTGCTTTTTTTCCGTTATCACTAAGACCAACTACTTGGTCTGCTGTGTATTTTGTTGTCTCTTTAGTAGGAAAATATATTATTTCCTCGCTTAACTTAGACTTGTTTTTGGTATTACTGTCATCAAATAGATTTATCTGAAGTGTAGATGTGTCTGTTTTATATCTTAATGAATTGTTTTTGGTGTTATAAAAAAGGACTATATCAGGGTCTTCCATACATTCTTTTTCAGAAAAGAAGAGCTGTTCAAGTTTTATCGCCATTTCATTTACTGCCATTTTGGTCTTCTCCTTTTATATTTTCATTTATAATAACAAATAGAGGGCATTCCATGCGAAACGCCCCCTTAATGGAATGCTATACATTGTATAATCGTATAACAGTATCGTTATGACGGACTTTCCATTTCGGGCTACCGCATTTCTTATCATATATTATAACATATTGTCTGTCCTTTGTCAATACTTGCTGTTACATTATATTATATAGTTAGAAAGAAATGTTTGGTTGTTATAGATGCTTGTGTTCTTAATCTCTTTCGGCTTGAATCTTACGAGCTTGTGAAAGTGCCGCTTTTTGAGTAAAGGATAAATCTTCATTGAGCTTGTTGGTGACATCTAATTTTATATGCTCAGGCACATCGCTTAAAGAGATGCCTAACTTATCTTTGTCGTCATAGATTTTCTGGAGAACGCCGCTGTAAACAGTTTGAAACAGGGATAACTCTTCCATCCTGTGCATTTCTGCGTCATAAGCTCCTTTAGTATTTTCATTGGTTGAATATCCATCATTATCCCACATTGCAAGAACTCTTTTAGAACTTTCTATATTATCAGCTCTGATAGAGTTTTCTGCTTTTACTTTGAGCATATCATATTCTCCGTTAATGTTTTTAAATTGGTCTATAACCTTATTAACGCCGCTTATCACATTCATTCTTGCTATAACATCGCCCTTTGGAAAATGCGGAAGAAAGCTCTCATCTGTTATTGCCGCAAAAGCTATAGCTGCCTGTACCATTGGATTTGCGTCGTTTACGAGGTCATACGATTGACCGTTAAGCGCTACTGTTGCCCGAACGATATTATCAGAATCATACTGAAGTATTTCAGGAGCATAGCCCTCTTTGGCCGCTTCGAGTCTGTCGAACCAATTAGAACTGTCTACAAGTTTATCTTTTTCCTCATAACATCCGTAGTATTCGGGTGTAGTTAGGGGTTCTTTGTATGCGTTGTTTCCTCTATACATTTTATTATCCTTTCCATGTTGTTGTAATACAGTGCCGCTTATATTTTCTATATAAGCGGCACTGAACCGTGTATTACTTATCTTTCTTCATTATTATGTGTTTTTACATCCTTATTCTTATTATCTTTTTCAAGATTGTGTTCTTTGATGTAATCATCCATTTTCACATTAGCATACTCTTTAATGTGAGTTTCGAGCGCTCTTTCAACGTATTGAATACTTCCAGTGTAAGGCTCAGACATAAGATTTGATTTTTCGCCGTCTTTGCTTGTAAAATCGTAGTACGCTGTGACGTGCGGAAGCTCGGCATCTTTTTCTGGTATTATCTGAAGATTTGATACACCTTCATTGAGAATTGTGTCAACCAGTTCAGGCGGGTATTTATCTGGGGCAGTTGTAGAGTATTCTACGCCATCAAAGGCAATGGTTGCTTTACCTTCTACTACTAACGCAAGATTTAGCGAAATATCATTTTTAGTCATTTCCATGCGAGCGACACTTGTGTTTTCGTTTGCCAGATATGGATTGATAATAGCTTTACCGTATGATTTATCTATTGCCAAGCTGAATACTTTAGTATCATTTGCTTTTGCTTCGTTGATTGAATCTATTACATTCTTAACATCGTCTGGAACAGCAATGTTTAATGGCGACGTTTTTATCTGGGTTTCTATTATTTGTTCAATTTTAGATGCCGCAACTCTGTTTCCTAAGTTTTCCTTCCATTCGTTTTCCTGACTGTCATTTATTTTGGGCGCGTATTTATGATATGCGTCTTTAGATGCGTACATCAGTCCATCTGCTTCTTGTATTTTTGACTGGATAATTTTAAAACGGTTCTCTGCATCGTTTTCTTCATTGCCTTGACAAGAAGCCAAAAGCACTTGCATTTTATCTTTATCCATGTATGTAACGCCCATAGAAATACTTCTTATTATTTCAAGTTCTTCCTTGTCATTAACGTTATTTTCTTTGGAAAAGTCAGCGGTTATAGAAATGGGAGTCTCGCTTACTTTGTCTTTTATTCTGTCAAATACTTTCAGTCCATCTTCTACAGTTGGAGCGGTAACAATGACAACAAACTCATCTCCACCCATCCTTATAAGGGCATCATCACGTCGAAGCTCATCGTTTATTACATTTGCAAGATGTTTAATAGCTGCATCGCCTGCGTCATGTCCATATAAGTTGTTTACATCCGCAAAATTGTTAAAGTCTGCATAGCCTACTAAAACGCAAGGTACATCACGTCCTTTTATTGCATCTTGGAAGATAGGTTCTATGTTTTTGTCAACATAATCGCGAAGTCCGTCGTTTTTTGTTCTTGCGACTTCAGTTAATCCATCATAGCAAAGTCTCTGATTGAGCTGTCGGTTCAGTTTCAGAAGCTCATCATTTGTTACCTCGTTATGAATATTGTTTATTGCCGACGCTAAGGTTTTTCCCAATTGTGTATTATCTGCTATTTCAGAAATCTTATCAAATGGTGAATTATCTACGTTATCCGATTTAAGAACCGCAAAAGCTATAGGATTTTCAGCCGTTTCTTTACAATACGGAACGATAGCTACCTTATTGTCGGGGGATATAATAGGCTTATCACTGGTTGAAGCCATATTAAAATAATTGTTATATAACGAAAGGTCTTTACTATTCATCATTTCGTCATTATTAAACACAATTTCAACCGAGTCTGCCTCTACCCTGCTCTTGATTAAGTCGTTGACGGTCTTCAGCTTTATATCTGGTGTATTATTGCTCAGAATAGTTTCGCTTAGTGTGAGCGCCACACTCGACATTTCGTTGTTTAGAGAAAGCGCTTCCCGTGTTTCCATAACAGCTTTTTCTAACACTTGCTGTTTTTCTTGTACTTGTTTTACTATTTCCAGCATTTTGTTGAAATCATTTTTGTCAACATAGCTTGCCTTTTCCTGCGTAAGATTATTTATAGCGGGAATCATCTTTTCGGTAAGAAGATTTGTTATATCCTGAAGTTGTTTTGCTATTTCCTGATTATCCATGTTATTTACTCCTTTGTGAAATATTGCTTTTGAACTTAATTAATGTTATTCTTTTTCAAAACTGACATTTTTATCAGCTTTTTCGTACTCTTTAATGTAGGTCTCGACAATAGCGTTTATTATCGTAGGATTTATTGTTTCCGACAATATAGGTTCTGGCATTAGGCTATAATCAAAATCCTCACTGTGAACCTTGTTTATAGCCCATCGTTTAACCTTCGGAAGATACTTTTCATCTATTATCTTGTTCTTTTCCGTTGGGTTTAACTGCATTTCATCATATTGTTCCTTGCTTATAACATTATTAGCAAGAACATCTGCTACGATGTTTGTACTATAACTACAACATATATTTTGAATAATAGAGATGCTGTCGATGTGTTGATTTCTCTTTTCGTAACTTGCGTTGGAATCAGTCAGATTGACTAATGCTGTTTCGCAATAAGATATATATTCTTTGATATCGTTTTTTGATATTTCATCATATCCATTATTTACGAGAAGAGCATTAATGTCATGCAAAGACATATCTAAAGCTTCTGCTACATTTATGCCTTTACATTCACAAAACTCCAAAACTGTTATGTGGTCTGGCTTTAGAGACATATCGGAAAAATTTTCTACGTTAAGTTTCATTCTCTTTCTGTCCCCTCTTTCTTTTTATCTTTATTTTTTTCTGCCTGTCTATCTTGTATTTTGTCAAACTCCTTGTCAAATTCTTTGTTAAAATCCTTTGAAAATTTTATGGCCCGTTCAAACGCCTTTTCAAAAACAGCTCTTTTGCCCTGTCGATACTGTAAAGGCTCGTTATCTTTTAGTATTCCATTCATTGCAAAAGCCGCTTTTTTCAGCACATCTTCTTCATCAACGCCAATATGGATTGCCGCTAAATATGCTCCCATTAACGTTTCAAGCTGATGCGTTTCATTTTTGGACGGCAGGATTTCTTTTATATTTGTTATTGATTCAGGCTTTTCGCTGAATAGCTTTTCTGCATACGTCTGTAGGGTGTTATATATGTATTCCTGCCCCGATATACCGCTTAATCTTTCAGGCATTTTCATATCTGGAAACATATTAGATATGACATTTGCTGTTGCTTCAATCACAGGAGTTTCATTCTGAAGCCCTTCTTGTAGTGGCTTAATACATTTTAGTTTATCCAACAGTTCTTGAAGATTATCTTTGCTATTGTCAAGCGGCACTGTTTGCATTATGTCATATACATATACAGAGTGATAGTATTCAACATGAGATGCTGTGCCTGTTTGCTGTATCTGGTCAAGCAAGCTTTGTTTTTTTGACGCACTGAGATAATGGCTTTTAGTATAATCTTCAACCTCTTCAGCTGATTTAAAGGTCTTAATTGAAGGTGCAAAGATTTGAATGCCTTTTTCGCCTGCCGCTACGCCGCGTTTATAATCATCCTGTTTCCATTCATTAAAACCTTTTACAGCTATTGTATTTGGCCTTTGTGCAAATATGAGAGCCACATTATCTGGAGAGTAACGGCTTAAATTATCTACGAGGTCAAGACAGATTGCGTAATCGTTACTGTCACTTATTTTTTGGTAGGCATCGAACGCTTTAGAAAGCCGAACATCTGAACCTGTTGCCCTTTTCTCACTGTTTATGTCTAAAACGGGTAAATTATATTTTTCAGAAAAGAATGATATAGCGGCTTCTTTAGCGGCATTGTTATCGTTGGCGATTGACGACTTTACCTTTAACATTACGCCGTTATCAGGAAGGCCAAGAGCATTTTTGATATATAGGTTTGTTTTTTCATCTATAGCACTCTTATATTCATCTTCATTGAATTCAAAAGAAACATCTTCATCTTCGTTTTCTTCAATAAAGTCGATTTCTGCATCATTTCGTACATCTTCCACAGCATATTTATGAGCTGTATTATATACATCTGGGCTTACTTTCGACAAATCAAAGGTTATTCCCTCAATCGCTAAATTAACCTCAGTCGGTTCTTTTTTGCTATAAGTCTTCTTTTGATATGCCATTGTCTTTCCTCTTTCTTGTCTTTATTCATTTGTTAATTCGACCTTTTTGTTCTTAGAAGAATTGATTTCATTTACAAGGTCTTTAAGCGGTTTGTCTTTATCGGTAAAAAGCGATGTGTCGTCATTTGTTATTTTGGTTAGTGCGGTTTCCAAATCACTTACATTTATGCTGACTGTATTTGCAATACTTTTGTTGTTTACTTGGAAATCGACGGTAACGTTATTCGTAACTTCACTTAAATCGGTTTCCATTATAATTCTGTTCTTAACGAAATCAGGGTCTTTGGTGATTACCATAACAGCACCTTCAACGGGGCTTTCGATGGTAAAATGCTCGCCTGCGTCCATATCGCGTATAACATCTATAAACGGTGTGATTACAGATGCTTCTAAATCATTCGCCTTGTAGATAAATTCCCCGTCGAATTTACTCTGGTATTCATCTGGTGTGATTTTGACTGTTTTGCCATTTTCTTTGTTATTGTCAATTCTCACAAAAGAACCCTGCATAAGCTGTTCATGAGCAAACTCTTCGACTTTGGACCAGTCTTTGAAGTTTTCACTTGCTGCCAGACCTCTGTAATCGCCATCATAATAAGCAGATACGGTGTAGACCTTAGCCTGCTCTATCAAGGTATTGAGCTTATCTTCTAATCTCTCACAATTGAGTATAAGTTCATCTTCATCATCCAACTCACGCCAATCGCTCTTAAAATAATCTATAAGGGGCTGAATAGTTGAAGGCTCTTCAAGAGCAACTTGTATATTTTTTGTCACCGTCTCTCTTACTTCATCTATTTCAGAGGGTGACATTTTTGCTACATCGTAGGCATCAGGAACGCTTTCAAGCCAACGAATGCGGTCGCTGTTTCCAAAATCATATTCTCCGCGTTCAAACATATATTGTTCAATTTCGTCAGCAAGTTGTTTAGGAATTACGTCCTTATCAATAATTTTGTCTTTATATTTTTCGATAGCCTCTTCTGCAAGTGTTTCGGCAGCTGCTTTGAACTCTTCGTATGTCGGAATATCTTCTTCGTAATAGCCTGTTATTACATTGCCGTCGTAATCTTCGATTTTACTGTCGAATAAATTTATATCTATAGCCCATTCTCTTTCACTTCCTAATGCAATAGGATTGATTTCAAGCTGAAAGTCTTCCATTTTATAGTTGAAAAATGGCAAGCTATAGTATTCAAAGTTATCTTCATCACGAGCGTGAATTGCTTCCACCATTTTATTGTATTTTTCTTCAGTAAATTCGCCCCAGTATAAACGTCCCATAATGTTCTCCTTTTTTAGATTTATATGGCTTTTTTCAAAAATTCCCCAGTGGGGAATTTTACTATTAATGCAACGAAAAAGGCTTTGTAAAGCAATTTTCTGCCCCGTTGTGTCGATTTTTGTTTAACGCTTATTCGCGTTCGATGTCAGCTTTCTTGCTTTTCTTGTTTTGAGCATCCATTGTTCCAAATCGAGCGGCGTAAGTATATATACTTTTAGGATTATGTAAGTGGTTTCGCAGAATTCCCCAGTGGGGAATTATCTTTCCAAGGTTTAGGAAATGGCTTCGTTAAGCCACTTCCCTTCCCTGTTCTGACATTATTTTTTGTATCAGCGTTCAATGTCAGTTTTGTTTTTCTTCTCATTTGTATCAGCCGAAGTGTTTTCACGTCCGTTTCCGTAAGATTTATCAATCGACTGTTCGTATGCCCTGACTGTTTCCATAGACAGTTTGTGTATATCATTTCTTAATTCTGCTCTTATTGAGCCGACGCTTCCGTTGAACTCACTCGGAATCCATTCCTTTGAGAAATTATAAACTGGCTGTGATGATTCAGGTGCATCATATACGGCTATCGAAATTTGCAATTCGGGCATTTTTATTATTTTTATATCATACTCATTAAAGGGTTTGTGTGTCTTCAGGTTGTTTACGAGTTCATCTGGATATGTATTGGGGTCGTTGTAAGTCGTTCCGTTGAACTCAACGATTGGTGTGCCAACTACTTCGATTGTAGCAACAGTTGTAACTCCGTTTTCATTAACTTCCTGCATCATTGCCAAATCCTGATAATTTTTTCCGAGCAACGGAGAAGCAAAATCTGCGATTTCTTTACGAACACTGAAGGTGCGGTCCTCAGTGACCTCTGTAATAAACTCAGATGTAATATCATAGCTTGCAATAGCTTTATTGCCGCCGTCTCTTGCCGCTTCTTCGCATCTTTCGCTTATTATCTTATCGGTAACGTTTGTGAATACCGCGCTCATTTGGTCGCGACTCTTATTGATGAACATATCTTCTTCAATCAAAGCCACACCCGCGCTTGCTGTAATTTTGGCTATACTGCCGTTGTCGTATTCAATCGGAGTTTCTGCAATAAGATGGCATAAGTTCTGACCGTATTTAAAGGCTTGTTCTTCGACAAATTTCGGGTCATCTCTACGTTCACCCTCAACAAGAACCACAAAGTCATTATCGCCAATTCGAGAAGGAGTTATGGTCATATTGGCATCTTTGTTTGTTTCTTGTAAGAGATTTGCAACGTGTTTATATGCGTCCTCTCCTATGACACCTATATCGTCTACCGCGAGTTTAATTGCCGCTACTGGTATCTTATTCTGAATATCATCATAGATTTTGGAATCGAGAATTGCAGATATACCTTCTTTATTATAGAAGTTTGTAAGCGGGTCTTTTGTCAGAACTGTTTTTTGGTATTCAGCCTGAACCTTATCTGCGAACAGGGTCGTTGCTGCATTTACGCTTTCTACAGCAAATGTTTCATCTATATTGGTAAAATCAGACAGTTCAACATAGCCCATGACTTTTTCTATATTGTTTTCATCTTTAACCTTGAACGGGACAATTGCTGATTTTATTATGGAGTTGTTATCTATAACAGGCTCACCGCTATTTATAGCCTGCTCGATATTTGTATTGATGTTTGTATATTCTCTTTCGTTATGCTCATTTACTTTATAGGGAGCATTCTTAATCGGGTCGATGCAATATACAGCGGCTTTATGTACGGACATTATATCTTTTATAGCTTCGCCGCCTGCAAGAGCCACTTCTTCAAGCGATGCAGTCTTCATGTCCTTTGCCTTCATAAACTTGTTGAGAACAGATTCTCTCTTATCAATATTGTCGATTTTCTTTTCCAAATCCATTCTCTTATTTGTTTCTTCCTGAAGCATTTCTTGAAGAGATATAATTTTTGAGTCCATAGACTGAAACTTATTAGTATTTGTGTTATACGATACACCAACGTTCTCTGTGCCGCTTTTGTCTGAATACTGTCTTTGAAGAGTTGCGTTTTGAGAGACAAGCTTCTCATATTTCTCGGTTAAATCAGTGATTCGTTCTTGTGCCGCCCTTCCCTTTTCTGTCAACTGTGAAACTTTTTCCGTCACCTTATTAAGCTCGGCTGTAAAGAAATCTCTTAGTGTCGTAATTTGTTTTTGGAGATTATTTATTCTTTGATTAGCGTTTTCTTTTACTGCGTTAAGCTGGTTTTGTAAAGACTCAATTTGCTTATTTGCCTGTTCAGTGACAGATACGACTTGTTCTTGCAGTGAATTAACCTGTTCTTTAAGAGGTTTCATTGCTTCGGCAATAAGTTTTGAGGAAATGCCCTTGACTCCATTAGCAACTTTACCGAATGTTTCTTTAAGCTTATCTGTAAGACGTTTTCTTTCTTCTTTTACAGGTGCGTCATCAATCGAATCATAATCGAAAAGAAATTGCGAATTGTCAACTTTCACATTCTCCGTTGCCATTTTAATATCTTCTTCAATGGTGGTTTTTTTGGGTTCTTCAAATATTATCGGTTTGAACTCAGTCAGTTTAATTTCTTCTATGATTACGTTATTATATAAAGGTGGGTTTATCTCGCGAGCATCGACAGTAAGGTCATTGCTCTTAGATTTAAAAATGGTAGAATTGCCGCTTATTTCACTCTGTACCATTTTTTCCATACCTTCTTCCAGTGTTCGGAATGTTGTAAGGCTGATACCGAAAGATTCTCGTTCAACCAAGTCAGCAAACCTCTTATAACCGTAATCGTCATATTCAGTGCGCAAATACTGGTTAATCTCGTTTAGTCTCTGGATATCTTCTTCAGTGCCTCGCCTGTTCGTATATCTTATTTCCCTCTCTGTGAACTCTTTTGCAAGTTCTTCAGTAGTCATGCTGTAAACACTTTTTAAGATATTGTCTGCCATTTTAATTTACTTCCTTTCCATTAGTAACGCGAATATATTTGTGGTTGTTTATATACATTTATTATTATATATCTCGGTCGTCCTTTGATTTATCTGACCTTAGATACGCTTTTGTAGTTTCGTGTATTTCTTTTAAGCTTCCTTCGAGAGTTCCTTCCGACAGAAACATTTTTATATCATCTCTATCGAATTCTCCGTTTTTTATTCCGTCGGAAATATCATCTACCAAATCCTCGTAACATAATTCATTTTTCTTTATATCAAGATTTTTGGTTACTGCATCGCATATAACCGTTGCCAGTTCATTATT
>AUXO014992182.1_pt1 | contig 24511 bp, 19 predicted proteins | sample 768731 | NCBI WGS metagenome assembly AUXO01 (sample SAMN02715735, study PRJNA202380) | gut metagenome | biome: sheep rumen | host: Ovis aries | place: New Zealand: Palmerston North | reverse complement strand
ATTAACCATTGATATATTTGATCAAGCTTTTCTACATCATCCATTTCATCATCAATGTTTTGTCTTAATATATTTAAAATCTTATTATATAAAACAAGTAAATCACCACTACATACTGGTCTATATCCATTTTCTAGAACATAGAATAATTGTGTTGATGTAGTAACAGGTAAAGATTTCGCAACTAAATTTACACTAAATTCATCAAAATCATTAGCTCTTGTTTGAACAAAAGTACTTGAAAATGCATAATCCTGTTGAGTATAAATCATTGATTTAGTAGGATCCATTGTATTCTTTGCTTGACCATCAACAGTACTATTTGAAACATAAAATGTTGAACTGCTGGAAGCAACTGATGAATTATTTATAAATCTATCTACATTAGTTTTGTAATTATTATATAAAGTGGAAATCACACCAGGAGCGGAAGTATATGTTATATTTAAATTTATTGATGTTTTTACATTATAGAATATAACATATTCAATATAAGCTTTAAGCATTGCTTCTGATGTTATATTTAATGTTGAGGATGTAGATACTGCATGATTAAATTGTTCTAAATAATCATAGAATGATATATTGTTAACAAAATAATTTAAGCTTCCATATAATACAGTATCAGAATTAAGAGCTTCATTATTATATACTGTAGACATTAGAGAATCCTTATACCAATAGCTTACACTATATCCTGATAGTCCATTATCATGGAATGCTTCTTCTACTATATTATCAGTTAGAGCCTCACCTCTATTCATCTCAAATGAAGCAAGCTTGATACCATCACCCATTAATGTAATTGTATTAACCTCTCCTTGATATATAGCATATAAATTAATATTTCCTATACTTCCTCTTTCAATAACATAATTTAAGATTGTTTCTTCTCCGTTATTCCATCCAACGAATTCAGCAAATTCCTTTGTTGGATTAATAATAGTTATTTCATCCTCAACTGTATATGTTGCTGGATTAGAACCTGAAACAGTTCCACCATTTAGAGTATAATTTATTTCATATGTAATAATTTCCCATTTAGCAGTTAATACATAATTTCTTGCATCACTACCATTTATAGTAGTTATCTTATTAGTTCCTTCATAGAATCCTAGGAAATTATATCCCTTTCTAGATAAATCTGTTAAATTATAAGTTCCAAGAGTAATATTATATTCTAAAATATTAGGATTATTTACATCAAATAAATCATTATATGTAATTGTCCATTTTTCATCTAATGAAACATAATAGAATGTAAAATATGATTTATCACCTGTTGTATCTAGGCCAAATGATGTACATCCCTTTGTTTTAAATAGGCTATAAATACTTCCTGATAAGCTTCCATTATAAATGAAATCAACTATAGTTCCATTTATTTTTTTATTTAAGGCATTATATCCATATTCCTTAGATGCAAGTTCAATTATATTACATAGATTTTTAGTTTCTTTATTATTTAAATTTTGAAATTTCATTGATACTGCTTCAACATTGTATGCATTATTATCAACAACTTCTATTTTTGATGTAACAGATACATACATTGGATTTGGAATATGCTTCTTTATTGATTTATATTTATCTACCTGATTCAATAAATTAGTTGTATCAAATTTAACAATTGATGTTAATTCATTATCATCAAGATCTAAAGTTATTAATTCAAATTCATCATCTAATGTCATAGTTCTAAAATATGCAGCTACATATTTATCAGTTAATGAATCGATATTTTCATTATCATTATATATTTCATTAAACCTATTTTTATCACTTGCTGTAACATCAGTTTCAACTACATATGAGCTATCAACCTTGTTAACACTTCTAATTGTTGTAATTATATTAATATCATATTTAAAATTCAAAAATAAAGAAAGTCCGATTACAGCAGCAATAACAAATAAAACTATACTAATAAGAATTATAAAAAATATTTTTATTACCTTCATAATCTCGCCCCCTTATAGATATATCTATATAATATCATATTTTATCTTAAAACGCATTAAAGAAAACAATGTAGATACTATAGCTTCTCTACATTGTTAATTACTAATTGTTTTCCTTTTTTCTCATTATTTTTAATAATTCCATCAATTATTAATAAATTATTTCTATTAATTAATTTCTTATATTTAGCATATTCCTGTGGAAATAAAACCATGCTTATGCTTGTCCTATCATCCTCAAAATCACCAACTAGCATATAAGAATTATCTTTAGTTTTAATCTCCTTATAATCGATAATAGATCCAATTAATTTAACGCGCTTATTAATCTCTATATCGCTTAGATTATTACAATTATATTTCTTTCTATAAATATCAATATTTTTATATTTATTATAAATGAGATTAAATCCTAATGCTTCCTTCTCTTTTCCTTGAAGATATTCATCATCAAATTCTTCTTTAATATCCTTTTTACCTTCAAGGAATAAATTTAGGATTTCATCCTTCTCATCAATAGAATCAATCATATTCTTTTTAGTTTTTCCAAATTCTATAAACGCATCTGCAAATATTAATGATTCTAATATATTAGTTGGAATATTTATTCTAATCTTAAAATCCTCATATGATTTAAATAGACCATTTTCTCTTTCAGATAATATTTTAGAAACGATATTTTTACCTATTCCCTTTATTGCTGTAAGAGGCATATATATCTTATTATCCTGATATACATATTTATCAGTTGAAATATTTATATTTGGTGATGAAACAACAATATTTTTTCTTTTCGCATAAGAAATATAATTCTTTGTTTCATCAACACTTCCAATTACATTTGTAAGTGCACTTTCAATAAATAATTCCTTATAATTAGCTTTTAAATATGCCATTGTATATGAGAATAGGGCATATACAACACTATGAGATTTATTAAATCCATAATCAGCAAATTTAACTATATCATCATATATTTTATTGGCGATATCCTTATCATATCCCATATTAATAGATGATAATACAAATTTATCTCTTTCTTCTTTTAAAACATCTTCCTTTTTCTTAGAGACTGCCCTTCTTAATATATCTGCAGCACCCAATGTATATCCAGCAAATTTTCTTGCGATTTGCATAATTTGCTCCTGATATACAATAATTCCATATGTATCCTTTAATATATCCTTTAGGTCATCATGAATATATTTAAATGGCATCCCATTCTTTCTTTTTATATATTCACCTATATTATCCATAGGTCCAGGTCTATACAAGGCAAGAATGGCTACAATATCTTCAAATGTATTAGGCCTCAAATCCATAATAGTTCTTGTGATACCTGGCTTTTCTAATTGGAATATTCCAAGTGTATCTCCACTTGATAGCATATCATATGTTTTTTTATCATCTAAAGGTATTGTATTAAAGATATTAATGTTATTATATTTATCAATATTTTTGATAATATCATCAATAATTGTTAGATTTTTTATTCCTAAAAAATCCATCTTAAGAAGACCAATTGCTTCACAATCTTCTGCTTCTAATTGTGTTTGTATTGAATTTGCCACACCATATTGTAGAGGAATCATATTATATAGATCCTCATCAGATAATATTATTCCTGCCGCATGTGTAGAAATATGCCTTGGTATTCCTTCCATCCTTGATGCGATAAATAAGAATTCCTTAGTTTTCGCATCATCAATCTTATTAATAAGCTCATTAAAATCAATATTATCATTATCATCAATATATGTTCTTATTTGATTTGATAAATTATTAATAAATACATCATCGCATCCTAATGCTTTTCCTAAATCTCTGATTGATGATTTAATTTTAAATGTACCAAATGTAGTAATACCTACTACATGAGTATTACCATATACACTCTTAACATAATTAATAACATCTTCTCTTTTATCATCAGGGAAATCTGTATCAATATCTGGCATTGTTTTTCTTTCAGGATTTAAGAATCTTTCAAAATATAAATTATATTTTAAAGGATCCACAGAAGATATTCCAATAGAATACGCAACTAGTGACCCAGCAGCACTTCCTCTTCCAGGACCAACTAATATCTTGTTGTTTTTAGCATATTTAATAAAATCCCATACAATTAAAAAATAATCATTATATCCCATTTCATCAATGATTTTTAATTCATATGACATTCTATCATAATATATCTTCTTATCACCCTTATAATTTGATAATCTTTTATTTAATCCTGCAAAGCATAAATTATATAAAAATTCTTTACTAGATTTATTTTTAGTAAATGGATATTTAGGAAGTGTTATTTGTTTTTTATCTAAATTAATATTAGATTCATTATATAAATATTCAATTCCCTTAAATACTTCTGTCATACCTTCAAATGTTTTTTCAAGCTCTCTCGTATCTAATAATTTATCATCATATTTTGATGGTTCATTATTACCTATTTTAAGCAAGGCTTCATACACATTCTTCTCATTTTCAAGATATGCAGATTTTAATAAAGGAAATACCTTTATATTATTTGATATGGCCTTATTATATAAATCATTAGAATCCTTAAAAACACCTATACCTATATTTAAATCTTTTTTTAAAATATTAAATTCTTCAATATCGATATCATAAGCTGTTATATAATATATACCATTTGAATGATTATATAAATCATTAATTGTGATATTCTTTTTCATAGCTATATCACTTGATATCTTGCATATATTCTTATATCCTTCTTCATTTAAGGCATATGCTAAAAAGGTTTTATCACCTAAATTTATTTCAAGTCCAATTAATGGCTTAATATTATTATTTTTACATAATTTATAGAATTTATAATGAGCATATAAATTAGGATCGGTTATTGATAATAGCTTATACTCCTTGCATTTTATAACATAATCTGAAAGGTGAATACTATTTCTTAGTAAATTATATTCAGTTTGTCCATATAAAAAACCAACCATAGCGCACCTCCATAAAACTTTATTTATATTATACAACAAAATTAAAACATATTTTTCTTTTTCTTAATTATAAAGAAAATAAGAATGCCAATAATTCCAAATGGAATAAAAAATATATAATAATGTGATTTAATAAAGCTTTCATTAACTCTAACAACAATTGTTTGATATGAATATCTTCCATATGAATTTTTAACACTTATATATGCAAAATATACACCCTTTTTATTATAATTAACGCTTGAATCATCTATAGTCGCATCCATTGTGATATCACCATCATATTTATCACTTACAGTAAAATAATTATAATAATTAATTCTTGAGCCTTTATTAATTTTAATATCTGATTTTATATTTATTACAGGTAGTGAATCACATACTACAGATACTACAAGCTCATATTTTGAAATATTATTTGCATAATCACATATATTATATATAACATTATATTCTCCTACTGCCTTTTTAATATTTGAATATGTTATATCTATTTTCTTAATTCCCGAATTATCCTTATATTCACTTATTAAATCTAAAAAGTACTCTTTATCAATTGAATCAACATCACCAATTGATATTTCTATTCTATCCTTCTTAAATTCAATTTCTGGTGGTATTTCATCACAAATATAAAATGTCTGTGACCAATTGGTAGTATTACCATAATCATCAGTTAAAGAAAAATCTACAATTTGTGTAGATATGATAGATGATGTTACTGTACCATCTATTTTATTCACATCTAAATTATTATATTTTATTTTTGATGTTATATCATTTCCAAACGCATCATAGCCTTTATAATATTTAGATACTACAAACACATCTCCATATGGAATCTTATAGGAGCTATCTACAATTTTATATGTTGGATTTGATAATACCTTAACTAAAACATCAAATTCCTCTGTACTATAATTACCAGATCCATCTTTAGCTGTAACAACTAATGAATATGTACCAGGGGACGAATAATTTATTAAAGAATCATCATATTTTATTGTTAATTCCTCTTCCTTATAATAATTATCCTTAATGATAAAGAAATTATTAAATTCTATTTTATTATTTGCAGGTATAACAATATTTGATGTTTTAGTTATTGTAGGTGAAATAGTATCTACAACATTAAATAAAACTGTTACTGCTTCTTCAATATCACTTACAGCACGATATGTAAGCCTATATGTACCAAGCGTTGTAGTATCAATATAATCTGGATCTGTCTCATCCTCTCCCCAAAGCATTCCTGGGTTTTCATCCTTAAGAACACCATTTAAATATAATTTAGCCTTTGGTATAAGCAAATAATTATCAATCGCATCCCCAACCATAACATTAACACTGGTATTCTCCCATATAAATTCATATCCTGAGGCATATGAATTCATACAAATAATTAAAAATAAAAATGTAGTTACTATAAATATATATTTCTTCATAAAAAAAACCTCCATATTATATATAGAGATTTTTTTTGATTTTTACTAAACACTTTCAATATTTGTTATCTTTTTTATAGCCATCATATACATATTGGCAGCTGATTTATATTTTCTTTGTGAAATATATTTCTTTGATACTACGTCTAAAAATAATCTAATTAAATGAACTGAATTAATTTCTATCGCATTATTTAATAATTCACAGCATTCATTTATATGATTATCTAGACCGTCCTCTAGTAATAATAAATATTTAATATATATCCTTTCTGCGCTTGTATATCTTTTATCTAAATTATTAGCCATAATTTTAAACTTATTATAATCTGTATATTTTAAATATATCAATTGATAAAACGGCTTAATATAATCATCAATTTTATCTATTTCAGATTTATTCATAATTGAATTAAGCATTTTTACAACACCAATATATTTAGAATCCTTTAATTTATCATAAAACATATTTGCCTCATCATACATTTTGTTATATAGGAAATATTTATATCCCATGAACATAATATCTTCTATTTTAGAATGATTAAGCAACCTCTGTTGAACCTCAATACTTTTATTTAAAATAAATAAGAATTTCTTTGAATTAGATTCGTAATATGCACGAAGTAAATTATCATAGCATATTGCCTCAAATACATTTGATATATCTTTAACATATAGATTTTTTAGTACATCTACTGTGCTTATATAATTATTCTCTTTTAGCTCTAGTATTGAACGAAATAATGCATAATATACAAGCTCATCCTCGCTTAAGGATTTATAAAGCTTCATTATCTTATATGATAATTCTCTGGCAAGATCTAAAGAATTATAATATATAAAATAAATCATTTTAATAATATCAGCTCTATAATTATCAAATTCACTTATTTCAGTATATATTCTAGAAATTTCTTTTGAATTATTGTAGTAATAGCATTCTGTTATTTCAACAATATAATCAAATAATTTATATAATTTCTCAAGTGATGTTTCATTTATATAAACTCTATCACATATTTTATTTATGTATAAAGGATTTGGATCAATAGCATTATTTTCTATTTTTGATAAATATGATTGAGAGCATATATCTCTAGAGACATCCTTTAATGTTTGAGCATTCTTTAATCTTTTAGATTTTATTTCAGCTCCAATAATAGAAAATACATCAATCTTTTTACTATTTCTTTTTGAAAGTTCTTGAATGATTTTATTCATTTTTGTTTCCTCCAATCTTTTTATGAAATTATAAACTAAACATTTAAAATTAAATATAAAAATATGTTGGAAAAAAATGAAATATTTTATGTTTTATTTTTATTAGAAATATGAAAAAAAACAGCATTTTTTAAAAATGCTGTTTTAATTATTTTTTTCTTATTTAAAATAACGATCAAGCATAGCCTTTAAAGCTTTTCCATGTCTTGCCTCATCACGAGCCATCTCATGAACTGAGTCATGAATTGGATCTAGATTTTGTGCTTTAGCAGATTTTGCAATTTCCATCTTTGCATGGCATGCGCCATTTTCACCATTTAACATCTTAGTGATATTTTCTTTAGTAGATGTTGTAACTAAGTCTCCTAGCATTTCTTCAAATCTAGCTGCATGTTCTGCTTCTTCCTTAGCTATTTGTTCAAGTAATAATGCAATTTCAGGATATCCCTCACGCATAGCTTGTCTTGCCATACATAAATACATTCCTACCTCACTGCATTCTCCTTGGAATTGATGCTTAAGATCATCAATCATTTTTTGGTCAAGCCCTTTTGCGATTCCAATGACATGCTCTGCTGGCCATAATAATTCTCCTTCAGCCTCATTATATACAACAAGCTTGTCACCCTTTACCTTACATACTGGACATTGTGGTTCTACTCCCTCTGGAACATCAAAAATTTGACCACATACTAAACATTTATACTTCATATAAAAACCCCCTTACCTATTTTTATTATATCATATAAATTTTAATTTTCTTTCATTCGCTCCTCATAAAGCTCATATATAAGTCTATCTATATACATTAAAAGGATAGTGTTATTATCTTGCCATACTCTATCAATCTTATCTTCGATAAGTATTATATATCCATATAATGTCTTATAAGATTGTATTTTTGAGATAGCGAATGTTTGGATATTATTATCTTCTATATATTTCTTTAAATTAGTTGATAATAATTTCACTTGATTAATATCTCCTGCTAGAAATACTTCTTCATCTTGTACAAATGATTTAAATATATTAAATATATCATCATCTATACTAAAGGATTTAATATTAGCACTTGTTATTATTTGGCTCAAATCATTATTAACCATTATTACCTTTGGTAATTGTAATGTATTTGCTAAATATGTTAGTAAGTTTTCAATTATTTTTTCAATAGGTGGCCTTTGTTCATCATATACAATGTTATATAAATTCTTAAAAATAAGTGATAATAAAGAATTATCCTTCTTACGAACATCTATATTCTTATGCTTTTCTTCAACATAGACAATAAAACAATTTCTTCCCTTTTTCTTTCCTCTATATAATGTTTTATCTACTGTTAAGAATAAATCGTCATAATTCTTCGCATCCTTTGGGAAGGATGAGCATCCAGTTGTAGCTGTAACATATAAATCTATGTCATTAAATTTTAATCTTCTTCTTACAACTGTTCCGCCAGCATATATATTTGATACAAATGAATGTACATTCTTATAGCTTGTATCTCCAAAATATAAGATTATAAATTCATCTCCACCATATCTTCCAACTATTCCATTTTTTCCAACGACTTCAATTAAGCTTTTTCCAATTTCTTTTAAACATTCATCTCCAAATTTATGACCATAATTATCATTGACTGTCTTAAAATTATCAATATCCATAATAGCCATCATAAATGGAGTTTTCTTCTTAACTAGATTTTTAGCAAAACCAAGAACATAGCCACGTGATACTACGCCTGTCAATGAATCTAATGCATATTTTATATCAACATTTTTAAAATAATCATATTTAGTTAGATCGCTTAATGAATACATAGTATCACCACCAATATCGAATCCTATAATATAATATTATCATATAAAAAAGCATAAAAAAAGAGCGCATTTTAAAGTGCGCTCTTTCTATGGTATTAATAGTACTTGTAATATTTGTCTAGAAGAGCCTTAGCAGCTTCAACGTTTGCTGCATAATTATTAGCATCTCCTGTCCATCCCTTACCGTCTTCGTTAGCACCATTATGATTAACGAATTCTCCACCAGCTGGATCACTTAATCCTGCTCCTACGAATCCTGTAGAAGGAGTTTCTCCAAGTCCAGTTACTGTTTCAGTAATGTACTTACGGTCGATTAATAATGATAATGCCTTACGAACATCTTCTGCTGCATGTTGATCTAATTTAGAGAACATCTTAGCATTGATATTCCATGAAACATAATATGTTCCAAGTTGTCCAATTACATGGTATTCATTCTTGTTCTTGTATTCATTAACTGTAGCCTTATCCATAGAGTCAATTAATAAATATGAACCATCCTTGAATGAACCTAACATAGCTGAATCATCAGCTGAGAATGCGAATGTAACACTTGAAGTAGTTACATTAGCCTTATCCCAATAATTTTCGTTCTTTTCAATTTCAAGCTTAACATCCTTAGTAAATGTCTTCATCTTGTAAGCTCCAGATGTAATACATTTAGTTTTATCAATTGCCCAAGCTCCATCCTTATCTAGATTCCATGCATCATGTAATACTTGATATGCAGGGAATGCACATAATTCATAGAAATAAGGATATTCCATAGAAGTTGTAACTTCTAATGTGTTAGTATTAACAGCCTTAACATTTAAGAATTTCTTCTCATCTCCAGCTGCTGATTTGTCATTTAATGAATCATATCCATCGATACATTCGAACATATATCCATAGTCAGCGTCTAAAGCATTAGTTAGCTTATCGTTTCCTTCTGGAGTATATGAAGCCGCACGGTTCCATGAATCAACGAAATCTTGTGCAGTAATAGGGTCACCATTACTGAATTTGATTCCATCACGTAATGTGAATGTATATTTTGCTTTTCCTGTCTCAGCATCTACTACTGGTGTTGGAAGAGAAGTTGCTAAATCTGGAGCAAGCTCAAGTCCCTTTCCATCAGAAGTTGGTACATAACGTACTAATCCTGAGAATAGATGTACTGCATATGAAGCTCCGTCAACTGAAGAGTTTAACGCAGGGTCAACCTTATCTGGAGTTGAAGCTAAACATACAGTTAAATCCTTACCACTTGTATTTTGAGCCCATGTGAAATACTTATATCCTAGTGGTGAAGAATATACATTTGTTAATTTTGTATTTTGTAGCCAGTTATCAACATAGTTATAAACTGGAGAAATAACACCTGTAGACATTAATAATGTTTCAGCCTTATGCATTAATTTATATCTGTTTTGTGTATTCTTTTCTTTCTTAATAAATCCAATTAGCTTGTCATAAGTTGCAGCCCAGTTTCCTGTTAGCTTTCCGTATGAAGCGATTCCTGTTAAATCAATTTCATATTGGAAATTAGCAGCATCTCCCTTACCTAATTGACAGTCATTGTTTCCTGATGTAGTAACCCACATATCAAGGAATGAAATAGGGTCATTATAGTCAGCTAGCCATCCATTACGAGCTACTGAATAATTTCCTTGTTTACGAACTTGAAGGAAGTTAGCCCAATCCATTTGAGATAGCTTCATCTTAATTCCTTGATTTTTAAATTCAGCTTGAATTGTTTCAGCTATATTTTGGTGATTTGTATTTGTGTTGAAGATGTAATCAATTGTTGGAACGTCTGCATAACCTTTCTTCTTTCCACCGCATGATACAAGAGCAGCAACAGATGCGATACCAAGAACACCGAATGTTAAAATCTTTCTTGTTTTCATTCTAAATCTTTCCCTCCTATTAAATGAAAATATATTAACATGCTTGCATAACTATCGGCTTCCATAATTATGCAAACACATTAAATCATATTAATTATTTCCTTTTAATTCATCTTGAACTAAAAGGCATGATACGAAGTGACCTGGCTTTACCTCTTGTAAAGTAGGAACTTCATTCATACATCTTGCACAAGCCTTCTTACAACGTGTTCTAAATGGACATCCACTTGGAACATTCATTGGGCTTGGAACGTCACCCTCAAGAATAATTCTCTTATTAGCTCTTGCGGCATTTGGATCTGGCATTGGTACTGCAGATAATAATGAAATTGTATATGGGTGAAGTGCACCATTAAATAATTCATCAGTTTCTGCAAGCTCAACTACCTTACCTAGATACATAACTGCAATTCTATTTGAAATATGACGAACAACAAGTAGGTCATGCGCAATGAATAAATAAGTAAGTCCTAATTCCTTTTGAAGATCCTCAAATGTATTAATAACTTGAGCTTGAATTGATACGTCAAGTGCTGATACTGGCTCATCACAAACAATAAATGATGGATTAACAGCAAGAGCTCTTGCGATACCAATACGTTGTCTTTGTCCTCCAGAGAACTCATGTGCATAACGAGTTGATTGCTCTGGTGAAAGACCAACCTTCTTCATAAGGCTTAATACCTTTAATCTTCTTTCCTCTTTTGTTGTATATAGATGATTTACATCAAGTGGTTCAGCAATAATATCTTGAACTGTCATACGAGGATTTAGTGAAGAATATGGATCTTGGAATACCATAGTACATTTTCTACGGAATTTCTTCATTCTATATTTAGATGATGCCTTAATTTGCTTAATATCATCCTTACATTCCTTATTGATTTTAGCAAGTTCATCAACATATGAATAATATGGAGATGCTTTTCTTTCATTAGAAATGTCCTTATTTAAATCTTCTTTAATCTTATTACGAGTCTTTTGATATTTACCACAGGCTTTAGATCTATCGATACGATAATCACCTATGATTTTTTCATACATAACTCGCTCTTCATTATAATTTTCTTTCTTTTGTTTAGCTTTATTTTCAGCAGAAGCTAAAATGATTTTATCATTTGCTTTCTTCTCTTTTAATTTAGCTAAACCTTCAGCTTTTTTAGCCTTAGCCTTTTCAAGCTCAGGTAGCATTTGCTCATGAGCTTCTTTAATTTTTACATTAGCTTCTTCTTTAAGCTTTAAAACATTCGCATCAACTTCAGCAATTTTATTATCAGTTGACTTATCAACAACTGCAAGCTCACTAATTGCCTTATCACGTTTAGCTATAGCTTTATTAATATCTTCTTCAATTTCTTGTTTCTTTTGAAGATATTTTTCGCTATATTTCTTTTCCATATCTTCTTTATCTTGAAGATATTTAGCATTTAATTCAGCAATATTAGCATTTTCTGCCTTTAGAGATTTCTTGAATTCATATTTAAGCATTCTTAACTCAAATTTTTCTTCAACCTTAATCTTCTTTAAATCTGAATATGAGCTGATGCTCATTCCATTAAATATAACATCTCCACTTGAAGCATTATATAGATTCATAATAGTTCTTCCAAGTGTAGTCTTACCACAACCAGATTCTCCAACAACACCTAATGTTTCTCCCTTTTTGATTGTTAAAGAAACATTATCAACAGCCTTTAATGGAGTTGTTTTAAAGAAACCAGTTGTAATATCAAAATACATCTTCAAATTCTTAACTTCAAGAAGTGTATCATCATGCTTAGTATTATGCATTTTCAGTTACCTCCTCGATAATTTGTTTTGTAGATTTCTTTACTTCTTTTTCATTTTTAATGTCAGCTTTTACTTCTTCAAGAACTTCTTTTACATACATAAAGCATGAACATCTATGATTTTCATTAACATCTACTTCTTCAGGGTATTTAGTTAAACATACCTTCATTGCATGAGGGCAACGTGGACTAAATGCACATCCATCTGGTAAATTTAATAAATCTATTGCATTTCCTGAAATAGGAACTAATCTTTCATTAGTATTATCATTTGTTGGAATACTATTTAATAATCCCTTAGTATATTCATGCTTTGGATTATAGAATAGCTCATCAGCAGTACCACGCTCAACGATCTTTCCACCATACATAACGATAACTTCATCACATAATTCAGCTACTACTCCAAGGTCATGTGTAATTAGAATTACAGCCATTCCCATCTTCTTTTGGATATCTTGAATTAATTCAAGAATTTGAGCTTGAATTGTAACGTCTAGTGCTGTTGTTGGTTCGTCAGCTATTAATAGATCTGGCTCACAGCATAAAGCCATCGCAATCATAATACGTTGAAGCATTCCTCCTGAGAATTCAAAAGGATATTGTTTTAAACGCTTCTCTGGTGAGTTAATACCAACAAGTTGAAGCATTTCAATTGCACGAGCATTTGCTTCTGCTCTTGTAGGCTTTACTTCTTTAACACCGTCAACATAAGTAACGACCTTTTTACCATTTTCATCTTTAGTAACTTGCTTAATCTTGCAAGGAACTTGTTTTCTTCTGTGAAGCATAATTGCTTCTCTTAATTGATTTCCAATTGTATAAACTGGGTTTAAGCTTGTCATTGGGTCTTGGAAAATAATTGAAATCTTTCCACCACGAATCTTCGAAAGCTCTTTTTCAGGAAGACCAACTAATTCTCTTCCTTCAAGCTTTATAGATCCACCAACAATCTTACCTGGATAAGAAAGGATTTGCATAATTGAATATGCAGTAACTGATTTACCTGAACCAGATTCTCCAACTATTCCAAGGATTTTTCCTTTATCTACATTAAAACTTGTACCATCAACACTCTTTACTTCTCCAGCAGGGATAAAGAATGAAGTTTTTAAATTTCTAACTTCTAGAAGGTGTTCATATGATGGTTGTTGTTCTTTAATATCTACGTTGTTTTCCATCATAATCACCTACTTTCTAAGTCTTGGGTCAAAGGCATCACGAAGTGAGTCACCAAGTAAATTAAGAGCTAATACAATTAAACAAATAGAAAGAGCTGGTACATATAGCTTATATGCACTAGATAACATAATTGATAATTTAGATGCATCACTTGCTAATGATCCTAGTGATGGCATTGGTAATGCAACTCCAAGTCCTACATAGCTTAAGAATGATTCTGTAAATATTGCAGATGGAATTTGAAGTGCAGTCATAACTATGATAATAGATACACAGTTAGGTAATAAATGCTTTAAAATTATTCTCCATGAAGGTGTACCAATTGTACGAGCAGCAAGAACGAATTCTTGTTTCTTAATTGACATAATTTGTCCACGAACCATACGAGCCATACCAACCCAATATAAAAGTCCATAAACGATAAATATCGCAATCATACCTACTCCGACGCTTTCAAGCCATGTTCCTTCTATTTTATCTGATATTGTTTGCTTTAAAACAACTGATAATAAGATAATAATTAACATATCTGGAAGTGAATAGATAACGTCAACAATACGCATCATAACCATATCTACTTTTCCACCAAAGAATCCAGCAACTGCTCCATAAATAGTTCCGATGATGAATACGATGATAGATGCAAAGAAACCAACAGTTAATGATACACGCATACCATAAACAACACGAATAAAATAATCTCTTCCTTTATCATCTGTTCCAAATAAATGTGGGAATACAAAATGTCCTTCAGATCTTAAATATCTTTCATATGGACTAAAATGACCTGGCTTAATATTCGCAAAATCATCTGATCCATTTGCTTGACACCATTGTAAGAATTTTAAATCTCCACCATATTTGTTAACAGCTAATTGCTCTGAATAATTATATGGCCAGAACATAGGAATAAATATAGCTGATAAAATCAAAATTGATAAAACAACTAAACAAATTATCGCAATAGGATTATGTAATAATCTCTTGAAACCATCTCTCCAGAAAGAGGCAGCAGGACGCATTTTAACTGATTGTTCTTTTTCTTCTTCTAATGCAGGAATAAATGCATCTACATCAATTTGAAATGAAAACGGATTTTTCTTCATACTATACCTCCTACTCTAGATCCACTCTAGGGTTTGCAATCTTATATAGTATGTCAGAAATTAGAATAAACAATACTACTAGAATTGAACAGAATACTGTTATACCCATAACCATTGGATAATTTAAATTATTGATAGATTTAACAAGTGCATTTCCTAGTCCTGGAATTGTGAATATATTTTCAACAACTAGTGATCCAGTTAAGATATATGCAATCATTGGTCCAGCATATGTAATTACTGGTGTAAGTGAATTACGAAGTGCATGCTTAAATAAAACCTTAGCAGGTCTTACACCCTTTGCACGTGCAGTACGAATATAATCTGCTTCAAGTGCATCAAGTGTTGATGTTCTTGTTAAACGAATAATATATGCCATTGGATATAATGACAATGTAATTACTGGTAAAACATATTTTGAAGCACTGTGGCTTAATCCGAAGTTTGTTGGGAATGCCCCAGCCTTAACACAGAACCAATAAAATAAGAATGCTGCAATAACGAATGATGGAACAGCAACCATTGCTGTTGATAAGATCATAATTAATCTATCTGCCCATTTACCTCTATTTACAGCCGCAAGTACTCCGAAGAAAACACCTAAAATAATAGCTATAATTGCTGCTAAAAATCCATTAACAGCTGAAACCTTAAATCCATCCCAAATTAAATCCATAACTGGAGTTCCAGAATCCTTTAAAGAAACTCCAAAATTAAAACGGAATGAATTAAATAAGTATTTAAGCCATTGGAAAACTAATGGCTTATCAAGACCATATCTTTTCTTAAGCGCTGCAAGTCTTGCTTCTGTCATACCCTTTTCTGTTAAAAATGGGTTTCCAGGAAGTGCTTGCATAACGAAAAATGTAATTGTAATAACTGCTATAATTGTTACAATAGCCATTAACAGTCTTTTTACAATATACATGGCAGTCTTGGAATTCATAAATATCCCTCCAAAAAATCTAATCTATTGTTTAAATAAACAATTTAACATTCTAATTATAATGCTCTAATTTTAAGTTGTCAACAAAATTATAACATACACATTTTCGAATTTTGTCTATTTACAAAATAAAAAACACCATTTGCCATTTTTGGTGTTTTTTATTGTATTATATTCCTCTGCAAAACTTTTTTAACGAACATTGTTCACATAAAGATTTTTTTGATTTGCAATAATATCTTCCAAATAATAACAACAAATGATGTGAATCTGTCCATTTTCTCTTAGGAATTTGCCTTCTTAGTTTCTCTTCAACGGTTAAAATATCATCATCCATCTTAGCCATTTTTAGTCTTCTAGCCACTCTATATACATGTGTATCAACTGGAAAAGCAGGAATTCCAAATCCAAGCGCTAAAACAACTGATGCTGTTTTCCTTCCTACACCTGGAAGCTCCATAAGCTCTTCTAGTGTGTTTGGAATAACCGAATTATATTTTTCAACTAATACTTTTGATAAATTAACTAAATTATTAGATTTATTCTTAGAAAGTCCTAAAGGCTTAATAATCTCTTCAACATCACAAGGATTCGCCTTACTCATAGCCAATGCATCAGGATATTTTGAAAATAATTCTGGAGTATATTTATTAACCGCCTTATCTGTTGTTTGAGCTGAAAGCATAACAGCACAGATAAGTTCAAAATTATTATTAAAATCCAGTTCACATCTTGGTGTAATTATTTTTCTTAATTCTTCTATTATTTCTTCGCTTCTTGTCATATCAACTTAAATGCTTCAGCAAGATCCTTCTTTTGTCTATCATCTAAAGGTCTTTCACCATTCAAAAGATTTTCTTTCTTTCTTAGCAATTGCTTTTCAATAAATGATAAAGAAATCTTATTTTGTTTAACTGCAATCTTTATCGCATTCTTTATATCCTCAATGCTAAATCCATCTTTATTAATAAAATCCTCGAATATTGAATATTCCATAGGACTAATTGTTCTATTAGATTCTCTTTCAAAGATAGTAATTACTTCCTTTAATTGCTCTTCAACCTTTAAAACTGCTTCAGATTTAAAGCAATCCTCTAATTTATTAAAAAATGGTTCTAATGAATATCTTTCTTCAGATATTCCGTTTTCATTTTCAACAAATATAACAGCATATAGCTTTTTAATCATTAAGTTATTAAGAGCATTTTCTACATCGTTTCTTGCTAATTTAGTAGCATTAACGATTTTATTAATTCTTATTTTCTTTGATGATTTATAAATATCTAAGATAGAATTCATAACTACAAGCTCAATCTCAGACATTTCTAAGGATTGATAATATTTAAATAATAATGCTTGGTAATTCAAAAAACCATCTTCATATAATTTTAAAAGCATTTTTTATCCTCCTTCTACATCTTTGCAGCTTTAGTTAAAGCCATCCTTGCAGCTTGTTGTTCTGCATCTCTCTTAGTTTTACCTTTTCCACGACCCATAATAATATCATCCATTAGAACTACTGCTTCAAAAACAGAATTATGGCTAGGTCCTGTTCTTCCAACAATTTCATATTTAACACTTCTTTTATCGGCTTGAACTAGCTCTTGGAATATTGATTTATAATCCTTTATATTTAATACCTCTTCAATATGAGATACAACTATATTAGAAAATATTTCATATGTTCTATCAAATCCAAATTCTAAGAAGCAAGCACCAAGCATTGCCTCAAATGCATCAGCAATAATTGCAGGCTTTTCTCTACCATCAGTTTGCTCCTCACCATTACCAAGTCTAATAAACGAAGCTAAATCTATATGATTAGCATATATAACTAAGGCTTCCTCTCTAACTGATTGAGCTCTTTTCTTAGTCATATCTCCTTCATTTAAAGAATATTTATTATATAAGAACTTACTCATGCATAATTCTAGGACTGCATCACCTAAAAATTCAAGTCTTTCATTATGCTCGCAATTGTTTTCATAAGCATATGATGAATGAGTAAGTGCAGTATTTAATATATTAATATCGTAAAATTTAACACCTAAGATTTCCTCAAGCTCATTAATCTTTCTCAACTGAATCACTTCCTTGAAGCTTAGATATTTCACTAGTTAATGTAGCAACCACATTCTTTAATACCATTTCTCTTGCTTGTCTAATAGCATTATAGAAAGCATATGCATTTGAAGAACCATGTGCTTTAACAACTGGTGCTTGAACACCAACAATCATAGCTCCACCAACCTCAGATGAATCCATTCTTTTAGCAAATTTTTTCAAATTCTTTCTCATGAATAAATATCCAATTTTACCACCAGCAGATGCTTTAATTTCTTCCTTAAGCATTCTACCCATTGATTTTGCTGTACCCTCAATAGTCTTTAATACTAAATTTCCTGAGAATCCATCAGATACAATAATATCGCAATCAGCAGTTAAAATTGTATTTGGTTCAATATTTCCAATAAAGTTAATAGGTGCTTCAGCTAATTTATCATATGCTTGCTCATCTATTTCTCTTCCTTTACCCTTTTCAGAACCAATATTTAAAAGTCCAACCTTTGGATTATCAAAATGAAGCACATCACGAGCAATAATAGTTCCTGCAAGTGCAAAATCAACATAATGCTCAGGCTTTAATTCAACATTAGCACCAACATCAAGTAATAATCTTCCTTTACCATCAACAGATGGGATAATAGGACATAATGCAACTCTTTGCATTCCTGATATTCTTCTTACACATAAATGTGCACCAACAATTAAGCATTGTGTTGGTCCAGAGGATACTACTGCATCTACCTCTTTGTTTCTTACAGCATATAAAGCCTTTATCATAGATGCTTCCTTTTTATTTCTTACAGCCTTAACTGGATCATGCTCACCCATATCAAGAACCTCTGTTGTATGAACTATAGTTATTCTTTCATTATTTGTAAGAAGAGGCTTAATTTTTTCTTCATCTCCATACAAAACAATTTCAATATCTTTAAATTTCTTTACGGCATCCATTGCTGCTACAACTGTAGTTGTAACACCAAAATCTCCACCCATTGCATCAACAGCAATTTTAATCATAATTAATACCCCCCGTATTTAGGTTATAAAATAATTATACAATAAATTTAGTTCAATTTATTATTTTCTTTACCTAATTCTATTATTTTTTCTATTATTGGTCTTTTAATTCCATTAACATAATCATTATATATTTCTTCTGCATCAGATGCAGATTCTTTAAATATATCTAAATCATTCATTATATTAATACCTACAAATCCAGATTGGCTATCACCTAATATATCTCCAGGTCCTCTTAATAACAAATCCTCTTCTGCAAGTTTAAAACAATCATATGTTTCTTCCATTATTCTCAATCTATCACATAATTTATTCTGTGTCGCAAGAATACAGCCACATACTAAATCATTTCTTCCAACTCTTCCTCTTAATTGATGAAGTGTCGCAAGACCATATCTTTCAGCATTATATATAACCATAAGTGTTGCGTTCTTAATATCAATACCAACCTCTATTACGGTTGTTGATATTAAGCAATCAAATTTATGATTCTTAAAATCATCCATTATTTGAGCCTTCTCTTGGCTTTTAATTCCGCCATGAAGAATTCTAAATCTAACATTTGGTAATCTTTCACTTAACATCTTATATGCATCATCTATATTAACAATACCCTCTAAAACAGATTCATTAATAACAGGTACTACAACAAATACCTGATGATTCTTAATGACATTCTTATTTATAGCATTTGCTATAAAATCTAAATCATTAATATCACAAACCTTTGTTAATACCTTTTTTCTATTAGATGGAACACTCTCTATAGTTGAAATATCAAGATCAGCAAATTTAGTTATACCAAGTGTTCTTGGTATAGGTGTTGCGCTCATAAATACCGCATCACATTTAATACCTTTATTAATTAATTCTTGTCTTTCTCTTACACCAAATCTATGCTGCTCATCAATAACTACAAAGCCTAATTTATTAAACATAACACCTGATTGTATTAGGCTTTGAGTACCAATAATGATATCTATTTCACCATTTTCTATATCCTTATATATCTTTTTTCTATTAGATAGAGATATACCACTATTAATCAATTCAATTCTAAGGCCATATGGTGATAATAATTCTTTTATTTTTGTAAAATGCTGATTAGATAATACCTCACTAGGAACCATTAATGCACCTTGATACCCAGCTAAATAATTTGCATACAATGCAAGGGAGGCAACTATTGTTTTACCACATCCAACATCACCTTGAATTAATCTATTTTCAAGATATGGAGATTTAAAATCATTTAGAATATCATTTAATGCCTTAAATTGATCGTCAGTTAATTTATATTCTAAATTTCTTATAACACTTAATATTTTATTATAATCAAATGATTTAGGGCTTTTCTTATTAGAATCATAATAATATCTAAGTGCTTTTAATGAAATATTATATTTTAAATATTTTTCATATTTTTGTCTTTTAATAACTTCATATGTTGATGAAATGTTTGATGGAAAATGTGCTTGATATAAATATTCATTAATATCAAATAAATTTCTTTTATTTAAATATTCTAAAGGTATTTCTTCTTCTAATTTAGGTCTTTCCTTATATATTTCAGATATAAATTTCATCATATAGGAATTAGCTATCTTAATAGGATAAACTGGCTCAATGAATTCTTTAAAATCCTGAGAAAATACATTTTTAAGATATAATTCCTTTGTTAGGTACTTATATGTTCCAAAAAATGCATATGATGCACCTTTTTTTAATTTATATCTTAAATATTCCATTCCAAATCCAACTACTTTTATTCTTACATTTGATGTATTTACAAAAAATAAAATAGCCTTGCTGGATTTTAATCCAATTGATGCTAGATTAGAATCAACAACACCTTTAATAGTAATTAATGTATCTTCCTTTATATCATTAACATCAACAAGCTCATAATGAATATATCTAGATGGCGTAAATAAAATAAGGTCTTTCTTAGACCAAATATTATTTTCATGTAAAATTTTTAAATATTTTGGTCCAATACCAACAATACCATCAACCTTATCCTCTAACATATATTCACCCTAAAAAATAAGGGTTGGAAATATTCCAACCCATTATATTTATTATTCTACTGAAATAATATATGAATATATATCTTGGTCTCCTTGAATAACCTCAACCTCAATATTTTCATTCAATCCTTCAGTATATGCAACTAAATCTTCAATTTCGTTTTCTTCAACATCTTTTCCAATAAATATTGTAACGATAGATGAATCTTCGCTTAAGCTCTTATTAATTAATTCCTTTGTTGCATCTAATCTGCTCTTTGTTGAAATAACAATTTCTCCATCCTTAATTCCCATGTAATCTCCTGAAGAAATCTTAACACCCTTAATTTCAGTATCTCTTACTGCATAAGTAACTTCTCCTGAAACTGCAGCGCTAATTGCGTTTGTCATTTCTTCAGTATTTACATCAAGCTCAGCAGTTGAATCATATGACATTAATGATGCATATCCTTGACCAACTGTCTTAGCCTTTAAAACTGAGATATTCTTATTCTTACATAATTTTACAGCTTGCTCAGCAGCTAAAATTACGTTTGAATTATTTGGAATGATAATAATATTATCAGCATTAACAACTTCAACTGCATTTACAAATGATTCAGTTGATGGATTCATTGTTTGTCCACCATCAATAATATAATCTACGCCTAATTCCTTAAATGTATTTTTAATTCCATCTCCGAAACATACAGCGATAATTCCGTTTTTCTTATGCTCTTGAATTTGAGGCTTAGCTTCTTTAGCTCCTTCAATTAATTCAGAATGTTGAAGACGCATATTCTCAACCTTAATCTTTACAAATTCACCAAATTTTTGAGCAATCTCTAAAACCTTACCAGGTGTATTTACGTGTACGTGAACCTTTAATAAATTTTCATCAACAACAAGTACTAATGAATCACCCATCTTTAATAAAGTATTTCTTAAAGCTTCTTCATCAAATGCACTTGGCTTCTTTAATTCAACAATAAATTCTGTACAATATCCATATTTAATTTCAGCATCAATTGTACCTTGAGCTCCAGGAACCTTATTTTGAGTATCAGCAATGTTTGTAAGAATTTCTCCTCTTACTGCCATAAGCATTCCTTCGATAACCTTAACAAATCCAGCTCCACCTGAATCTACAACTCCAGCTTCTTTTAGAACTGGTAATAAATTAGGTGTATTATCTAAAGATTTCTTTGCTTGATTGATATAAATCTCAAGTAAATCCTCTAATGATTCTAAATCATTTTTGCTTTCAAGCTCTTGTGCTGATTCCCTAACAACTGTAAGAATAGTTCCCTCAACGGGTTCCATTACAGCCTTATAAGCAACCTCATAACCTGAAACTAAACATTTAACGAAATCATTTAAATCAATTTCACTCTTATTTAATTCCTTCATTTTAACATATAATCCACGGAAGAATTGAGAAAGGATAACTCCTGAATTTCCTCTTGCTCCCATTAATAAACCACGTGATAAACTTTTAGAAAGATCAACTACTGAATCTGATGTGCAGTTGTTCATTTCATTAACGCCTGACATCATTGTCATTTGCATATTAGTTCCAGTATCACCATCAGGAACTGGGAACACATTTAATGCATCAACTTCTTTATGTTGATTCTTTAGGTTAATAGCACCATTTGTTATCATTGTTTTTAACAATGAACTATTAATCGAACTAACAGACATATAAATGCCCTCCTATTTAACAATTTAACCGACTTACTGATTTTACCAAATATATCTAATTAAGTCAAATATTATTTCATTGACTCATAATTATCAAGAAAATTATACACTGATATTATATCACATTATATATAAATGTAAAATACTTTTTACTTTTTCGACCACTTTATAGATAGTTTTTATCTTTTTTAAAAAAGTACTTGATTTATTTTCTCATTATGGTAAAATAATAGGGCTTGATTATAATTTACTTAGTGATAGGAGGTAATCAATATGGCTAAATGTTATGTAACTGGAAAAACAACTTCATTCGGTAATCAAAGAAGCCATGCTTTAAATGCTACTCGCCGTACTTGGAAGGCAAACCTTCAAACTGTTAGAATCGTTGACGAAAACGGAAATGTTAAAAAGGTTAAGGTTTCAGCTAGAGCTTTAAAGAAGGGAAACTTAAACAGAGCTTAATGAATGCAGATCGGTTATAAACCGATTTTTTGCTATTTATAAGGGATTAAAATCCCTTTTTATTTACATATTTTGATTATTTTAGTATAATTATCTTGTTAGGAGTGATTCATATGCTAAAAGTATATAATATAATATGGCTCATCTTAATAGGTATTATTTCATTCATTATTGTTTCAATAATTGGTATTTTATATACCATAACTGGAATAGGTGCTGAATGCGGACAACAATTATTTAGAATTGCTGGATATTTACTTAATCCAGGTAAATGTGATTATGAAACCAACTTCTCTTCTCATAAGGTTGCTAATATAATTTGGATAATCTTATTTGGATGGTGGTTATCACTTCTATATTTAGTTCTAACATTATTCTTAGTATGTATATTAATTGGTATCCCATTCGCAACAAGATCAATTAAATTAGTTGGTCTTCTACTTATACCATTTGGTTCAGATATTTAGCACTACAAGTTGTAGTGCTTTTTTTATTTAAAATAAGATATAATTAAACCATAGGGGGAAAAGATATGAAATTATTAGGAAATATTATTTGGTTTATATTTATTGGACTATGGGAAGGATTATTATATTTATTTGCTGGTGTAATCTTCTGTATAACAATAATTGGTATTCCTTTTGGTAAACAATTATTTAAGATGGCATCACTTGCGTTTACACCATTTGGTGCTGAAGTTAAAACAGATTTTGAAAAACATCCAATCGCAAATGTAATATGGTTAATATTCTTCGGGCTTGGAAGCTGCCTAGGATATGTATTTGCTGGTATAATCTTCTGCATAACAATAATTGGTATTCCTTTTGGTAAACAATGCTTTAAGCTAGCTAAATTAACATTAATACCATTTGGTGCTGAAGTAAATAAATAATTAAAAAAGAGGATTTGAT
>AUXO017643573.1_pt1 | contig 24522 bp, 25 predicted proteins | sample 768731 | NCBI WGS metagenome assembly AUXO01 (sample SAMN02715735, study PRJNA202380) | gut metagenome | biome: sheep rumen | host: Ovis aries | place: New Zealand: Palmerston North | reverse complement strand
GCAGCATCATTAATATCTAATTTACTATTAAATTCTTCAATAGCTTCTTTTTCTTCTTTAGATAGTTCGTCATAGTTTAATGATTTTTCAATTTTCTTTTCAGTTATTTCTTTCTCATTAACTAACCCTTCAATACTCTTTTCATCTACTTTTTCTTTTACTTTTAATTCTAAATTACTCATTTTCTTCTCCTTTACTTTAGATATTCTATTAATCTATTATAAGTATCCATTTTTAAACTTGTAACTGTACTTGTTATTGTCTGTGGTACTCCAAGTCCGATACTTGATACATCATATGTACCACCTGTTACTCCGGTTCTAAATCCATATTTTTCCCAGGCTATTTGTCCTATTTCTTTATCATTTAGAGCTTCATATAATTTAGCACCTTTATCTGTGAAAACTGTGAAACAGTGTGAATTCCATATAGTAGGAGTAGGATACAATATTCTTATATCATCTTTTACCTGATTAAAGGCATCTGGACTAGAGTTTGCAAAATCAATCATACTTTTTTCATAGTCGACAATCATTGGTTCTCCGCCCATACCTGTTTTTAAGTATCTTTCAAATAGATCGGCAGGGGTATTATTCATATATCCTGATTTGATATAGAAGTCTTTTAATTTTGGTAAATTATTTTCAATGTTATCAGATGTTACTTGTCCACCACTTAATATTGAAAGTAATAATCCATAATATGTAGCACCAGGACTAGATGATACTGGGTCAGTAGAAGCTATATTAATATTTCCATATAAACTACCCAGACCTATATCTGACCATTTCTTACCTTGCAATATATAATCAATTAATTTATTCATATCAGTTATATAGTAAACGCCATCTGTTTCTGTTACGATACTTTCATTTATTAAAGCATCTACTACTTCTTTCCAACTATATATGACAATTGGAGTATTTAGTGTTAGTCCTCCATCTAGAACAGTATATCTGTCTGATTCTCCTGCTTCTTTATTTGGACTTAATTTGTAATAATCATAGAATCTTTGGTCCGAAGTAAATAGTGCATCGTATTTAGATACTCCAACAGACAAAATTGTAAACTCTTCGCCACTTGACATTCTATTTATAATATTTTGACTACCAAGGCCTACACTTTCTCTTATTAATGGCTTTGTTATTGTTTTACCATTACTCCATGTGTCAAATACAGCGTTTATTTTATACTTCTTTCTAAGAATCTTATTTACATCTTCGTCATTTAAAAAGTCTTCTTTACCACCACCAGTAGCTACATAGACAGTGGTTAGTTTTCCAGTTAAGATATCTCCTTTATCATTATCTGTTAAATACTTAATAACAATGATTGCAATAATTAAGACAATAAAGAGGATAATTCCTATTAAGGCTTTCTTATTCTTCATCATTATCACTTCCTTTCATTATTGGATTATCATCCACTATTCCATCTGCTTTTAACATCATATCATATACTTTCATATCAGCATCAGCATCCATGATATCTTTTTGATATAGAGAAGATAGAATACTTTCAAAAGCGTTATTTGTTCCTTCAATCATTTTATCGGCTTTCTTCATAAATTCTTTTCCTTCTTTGGATACTAATTTCTGATTTTCAACTTCATCGTAACGATTTACTATTTTTATTAGTACTGGTAAATAGTAATCAAAGAAGTTATTTAATCTATTTGCTTTATTTGGACTATTTTCAATAGTAGTTAATATTTTATCAACAGTACTGTGGATTTCATTTAAATTCTTTCTGGTATCCCCTGATTCTACTTTCGGCATTAGACTTAATATTTCTTTATTTTGTTTTTTAGCATCTTGCACTCTTTGATATAGAGTTCTATTGGTATCTTTTAATGTTTCTTTACTTTTAAAGCTAGATAAGACTAATTCACTGGCACCAAAGGCCGCTGCTCCAATGGCTAAGGCTGGTGCTATTGCTATTGATAAACCTAAGTAAGGAACAGCGAAGAATGATGCTCCTACAAGAGCTGATACTACTTCTTTATTCTTCATATTAGTTATAACTCCTTACTTCAGTAAAGGCTTTTAATAATCCGCTCTTGCCATCAAATACTTTACCATTAGAAAGGTCTGCTAATTTATTTAACTCATATTCACTAGAACTACCAAAAGTTATACTATATATTGGAACATTTTCTTTATTTCTTATATAGTATTTCTTTAAATCATTAAATGAACCAGTATTTGATTGCCCATCAGTCATTAAGATTACAGTCTTTGTATATTCGTCATCACTATCTTGTTTTAATATTTTTAATCCTTCAATACTTGGACTATAAATATTAGTACCACCACCAGCTTCAAGAGAATTTATATTATCTATTACTTCACTAGTATCACTACCATATTTAGTATCATATACTTTTTCAACATCATTATTAAAGGTTATTACTGTTATTTTATCTTTATCAGAGAACTGTAACATATCTTTACTAGCGGTTTCATAATCCAAGATATAATTCATAGCTTCTTTTAATTCATCTAGACCACTTCCATACATACTTCCTGATACATCTAAGCAAAATACTACATGAGTAGGTTTTCGAAGAACTTCTATATATAGGCTAAGGGCTTTAGTTATTACTTTTTTACTAGGATACTTCATATCTTTTAAGTATTTAGTAGTATCTATTCCCCAATCTGGATTAAATACTTTAGTATTTGCTTTATCATTTGTACCACCATACCAAGAACGATAGCCATATTCTTCCATTAATTTAATTGCTTCATCACTTCTTAGATATGATTGTAATATATTAAATCTTTCTTTATTCTTAGTATCATTTGAATCATTATTTATATAGGCAAATGGCATATCATTAATAGCTACTCCATCTATTGGATAGATTAAATATAGTGGTTCTTTACCTTTCTTTACTAATTCTTTATTTAATTCAATAAGAGAACTTTCATAATTAATCATGGCATTATAGTCACCATTTTTATACATTTCAGTTAGATACTCTTCATCACCACTTACTCTTTCTACTCCTTTAAAGAATGATTTCAAATCTTCTTTAAGACTATTATTATCAAGCATTTCTTCCGTTAATACTTCAGGAGATCCTGCCATACTATTTAAGAAACTTAAGTAACTAGTAGCTCCAGTATTGGTTTTAGTAACTGATGCCATAACATATTTTAGTTTTCCTTCTTTAATAGCAGTTAGTATATCTTTATTATATACATCATTACCAACAAAACCCAGTTCCTCAGCTTTACTTTTTTCTATTGCCATTACTACTGGGTCGATAACAATTGATTTACTATCAGTAGTTAAGTAACTATTATCTAACATATATAACCATATAGAATTAGATATCCATACAGCATCATATGGACTACTGTCAGAGTTTAGGATATCTACTATTTCTAAGTCTCCGTAGTGTTCTATTTCTACCTTAATACCATTTTTCTTTCCATATTTGATTAGTTTATCATCCATTTTCTCTGTTGAAGTGGAAGCAAGTATTCTAAAGGTACTATCATTTCCTCCAAAACTTATTCCACTATTAGAACTAAATATTGGTTTAATAATAAAATAAGCAATTAGTATAAATATTAACACTGGTATAAATTTATTTTTTTCTTTATTCTTTTCCATATCATCAGTTCTCCTCTATCCATAATAACTATACCACAAATACATAATTATTACAATAAAACTATATATAAAAAAATATCTAAAATTATTACTTTAGAGACTACAGGCTCTAAAGTACTTTTGAAGACCTGAGGCTTCAAAAGATATAAAAAAGATCAACCATTATGGTTAATCAATCATTTATTAAATAGTTCACTATGACTGCCAGTAGCAAACAAAACTAATATCAATTTATCATCTTGTTTCTTATAGATAAGTAACCAGTCAGGAGTAATATGACATTCTCTGCAATCTTTATAATTTTTGTCATTTATTAAATCATGATCTCTATATTTAACATCTAATTCTTCATCATTACCAAGTTTCACAACGATATCAATTAATTTACTAATATCTTTTCCTTGTTTATAGACTTTTTTTAATTGATTTCTAAATTGTGAAGTTGTATCAATGACATATTTTGAAGTTTTGATATCAATCTTCATCTAAAATATCCTTAAACATTTGCTCAATATCATGATAACCAGTTCTTTTACCCTCTTCAATTTCTTTGATGATTTTGTTTCCCTCTTTTAATGCTTTTTTTAATTCTCTACTTGGTTTTGGATTAGTAACTTCAAATGGAATACCATTAGTTTTTATAATTTGTTTAACAAACATATTAATAGCGGTACTCATATTAAGTCCTAAATCTTTTAAAATATTTGTAGCTATTTCTTTATCATTAGCATCTACTTGAACATTAATAGCACTAGTTAAACTTGCCATACTAAAAATCACCTCTTCTCACTTAAATATTAACATGATAGCAACATTTTGTCAACATTCTAGCAACAATATAGCATTATTTTCGTTATTAGTATATGCATTATTATAAAAAAATAATACTCATATAAGTATTATTCTTTCTTTTCTAATTCGATACATTTATTTAGTAATTCATCTACAAAGATACTTCTCTCTTTAGGATTTTCATTTTTTAAGATAAAAACATTATTTTTAGTTCTAGTTAAGGCTACATATAATAGTCTTCTTTCTTCTGGATAAGGAATATCTTCGATAGGCGGTTTATATCTAAATAAATCTATTAACCAGTAATAACCAAAATTTTCTCTAGGAAAATTCTTATCCATTCCTATTATAATTACTTCATCAAAAGTTAATCCTTTTGCTTTATGGATAGTCATACCTTCCATGTCTAAATCATCCACACTTGATATTCTTATTTTAGTTCCTAAATCATCAATAAAATCACTATCGTATTTAAAACAATTATCAATTATTTGATTTGTTCTTCCAAGTATTAGAATACTATGACTTGGCACTAACTCATGTATTTTTATTATTAATTTCTTTAATTTTTGATATTCGACAGTTTCATCTTCTACTACATCTCCATATTCATTTACGACTTTATCATTAAACTGAACAAAATGAATTGGATGATTTAGATGCTTAAATGATATTAAGTCTTTATCTATTTGATCTTTATTTTCTTTAATAAAACTACCGGAGATATCCACTAATTCCTGACTATTACGATAGGTGTTTTTTATGGTTAAGATAGTTGGATTTTCAAAGTATTCATCAAACTTAGTTATATATTTAATATTTGAACCTCTAAAGGAATAGATACTTTGCCAATCATCTCCGACAGCAAATACTTTAGCCCTTCCTTTATCAGCAGTCTTTCTTGCTAATAGGTATTCTCCATCAGATATATCTTGATATTCATCAATAATTATATATTCATAATTTATATCTTGTAAGAATGGTTTTTCACTAATATATTTATTTGAGTAATATATTAAATCAGCATAATCAAATGAATATGTATCTGGTTTTATTAAGCTTTGGGAATAATAGATATAAAATTCATTTATATATTGAAACTCTCTAATAGCAGCTTCTTTTTCTTCTCCTTTTAAACTATTTATATAGTTTTTTACTATTTCTAAATACTCTTTTCTATTAGCGCTTTCTTTTATTTTATCTACTGATTCATAGAATAAGTTCTTTAGTTTATATATTTGAGATAATTTATTATTATCTAGTATTTGATTGTATATTTCTTCATTAGTTCTATCTCGATATATAAATCCCATTTTATTTAGTTCTAAATCTAATTTTATTTCAATATCTTTTGGTTCCATATATTCGATATATATAAATTTATTTTGATATTTTTTATGGAATTCAATTTTCTTTTGTTTTATTTTATTATATTTTTTATCATTTAACCCGAAATATTCTAAATATACTTTTTCTCCTGCTAGATTTAGGGTGAAGTCTGGTTTATATATTTTTCTATCTTCTACTATTTCGGTATATATCTCTTCATAAGAATAATCTATTCCATGTTTATAGAGATAGTTAGCAATAGTTGCTTCTCCTACTGACTTTACAAGCTCTCCTTTAATAGTAACTATATATTCACTTTTTAATCTTTTTTCAATCCAGTTATTTATTACTTCATCTAAGCCAATATTTTGAGCTTCTTCCAGTTTATATTCTTTATATTTTTTAAAGAAAGTATCATAATCTTCATATTTATAATAGTTTTCTTCAAAGTATTTACCATAAAAGAAACTAATATCTTTTAATTTATCTTTATTAAAAGTATTTACTACATCTATCATTCTTTTTTCTTTAAATAATTTATTTATATAGTCATAAAATATCTTCTCTTTTTGATTATAATCTATTACTTCACATTTTCGATTACTAAATAGTTTTCTAATATATTTATAGGCTAATGAGTGAAAAGTTGTTACATTAGTATTAATACCAAATTCATCTATTATTAGTGTTTGGAGTTCTTCAACAGCTTTCTTAGTATAACTTATTACTAGTATTTTAGATGGGTCTACTTTTTGGATATCGACTAAATATTTTACTTTTCCTACCATAGTGGTAGTTTTACCTGTACCTGCTCCTGCTAGAATTAGGGTATATTTATCATCATTTATTATTGCTTTTATTTGGTCTTCATCTAAAACTATTTTTTCATCAATACTACTAAATAAATACTTAAAGTATTCTTTTAATTCTTCATTCATACTACCAACCTCTATTATATTTTCATTGTACTAGATTTCTTAAAAAATGTCTATATTTAGTAAATAAAATAATTATTTTAAGTGATGTATAAAGAAAAAGACTATTTATTTAGTCTTCATCGTTATCCATTGATAATAAATTCTTGATATCTTTTTCACTTAATTTAGATATAATCATCTTATCACGATCTTCACCTTCGATTAAGGTATCGCTTAATATTTTTTTCTTCTTTTGAAGACTACAGGCTCTAAAGTACTTTTGAAGACTACAGGCTTCAAAAGATATAAAAAAAATAATACCTATATAAGTATTATTCTTTATTCTTATCTTTATCTTTATTTTTACCTATAATATTATCTAATGAAAAGTCATAGCTTTTTACATTATCATATGCACCTTTTATTTCATCTACTGTGTCTTTATATGGTTTAATAAATGTTTCATTTACATAGTTGTAACCTATCCATATACCAAATAAAATTACTAATAGTATTATAATTTTAATAAATAGTTTGATATACTTAGTAGTTTGTCTTCTTGTTTCTATTTTTTCTAATCTAGATAAACGGGCTTCTAATTCTTTTATCTTATCTTCTAATTCTTTTACTTCCATAATTGACTACTCTACTTCTGTTACCCATAATCCATGTCTATTACAATATGAATATATTTTCATTCCTTTAACGTATTTTCCATGAGCAGTAGCCTTCTTACCTGGAGTTAAATAGGTAGTTATTTCAATATCATCATAGACAAAACTAATCCACTCGATATAATGGTCTTCTTCCATGACATGGTTTACAGTAACATATACTTTACTATCATCTATTTCATAACTAGGAACATGTTTTTCTACAGCTCCATCAGTACAATTAGTTTTCAATTTAGTCATAGGTTCACCACAACATTTAATACCACATTCGGGATTTGGACAATCCTCCAGTACTCTTACTAAAGCTCCACACTTCAAACATTTCTTTACAACATATTCTTTCATTTTTTCCTCCATTATTTATAATTTATTTCTTTTATTTGAGGTTTAGCTGCTACTAAACCCATTTTAGGTTCAATTGTAATATCTACCTCTTTCTTTTCTTCTGTTAGTAATATATCTTGAATTACATCCTTTTCTGTTGACTTTAATACAATTTTATGAGGGCCAATAACTATATCTGTGCTTAATTCTGTTCCATTTTTTAAATATCCTAGTAATGTATCATCAACATACACACTAAAAGAAATGGCAAATGCAAACATCTTTTTTTCTCTTATAATATTTATTCTTCCTACTTTGTTTTCATCTGACATAGGTGTTGGTTTACCACAATTACAACAAAATTTTGCATTAAAGTCCAATTTTATCCCGCACTCTAAACAATACATAATTATACGCTTCCTTTATTTCATATTACCATAACTCTTAATTTTTTTCAATTATTTATATACAAATTTTATTTTATGATGTATAATTGTTATAGAATAGAAAGGATGTAGTTAGGATGCTAGGAAAGATTATTGCTATTGACGAAAGTATTGTATCTGTTAGACTTGGTATAGATATTTATTCAATAGATGGCTTAATTGGTAAACATGTTATTTTTAAAGATAAAAATTTTACTAGTATAGGTGAAGTTATTTCTATTGAAGATGGTATCATGAAAACTGTTCTTACCGGTGAAATAAGGGATGGTAAATTTTTATTTGGTGATATTACTAAGCCTTCTTTTAATGCTATATGTGAGCTTATTGATAATGCTAGTCTAGATATTATCTTAAGTAGCAGTTCTGATAATAGCATTGTACTTGGTAAAAGTTATGTATATCCTAATTATAATCTTAAACTAGATATAGGGAATTTCTTTTCTAATCATTTTTCTATTCTAGGTAACTCTGGTTCTGGTAAAAGTTATAGTGTCGCTAAAATACTTCAGAGTGTCTTTTATCAATGTAAGAAATTGCCTTTTTACTCAAATATTTTCTTATTTGATGCTTATGGTGAATATCAGCGGGCTTTTTCGAGAATCCATGAGGTTAATGAAAATATTAATTATAAAGTATATACTACTGATATAAGTAGTACAGAATTTGAACTTTTAAGGTATCCCTTTTGGCTTCTTGGAGTAGATGATCTTTGTCTACTTATGAATGTTACTTCTAAAGAACAAATTCCTATTATTGAGAAAGCTTTAAAGTTAGTTTCTTATTTTGCTAGAGAAGAAGCAGAGGTTATTGGTCAAAAAAATGACATTATAGCTAGATGTCTTTTAGATGTATTGTTCTCTGGCAAGGCTCCTAGTCTTATCAGAAATAAGTTTGTATCTATTCTTACAAAGTTTAGTACTAGTAATCTTAATCTTGAAATTAAACTTGAAAAAGGTGGATGGACGAGAACAATTAGACAGTGTTTATTTGTTGAACAGGGCGGAGAGTTTGCAGATGTTGAGCTAGTTATTGAATACTTAGAGAGTTTATGTCTAAGTAATTTTGAATTATCTCTTCCCAATGGGGAATATATGTATACAATGAAAGACTTTTCTACTGCTCTTGAATTTGCACTAATTAGTGAAGGAACAATGAATAGTGATGCAGCCTTTGAGCTTGGTAATGTTCTTAAAGTAAGATTTAATAATCTTATGAATAGTGATTATGCAAGATATTTTGAATATGATGGCTATGTAAATAGAGAAGGTTTTATAAGTACATTGCTTACTTGTAGTAATGGTAGAAAGGCTCAAATTGTTAATTTTAATATTAACTATGTTGATGATAGATTCGCTAAAAATTTGGTTAAGATTTATTCTAAATTACTTTTTGATTATATTACTTCTCTTAATCAAAGGGCTTCAATGCCATTTCATATTATACTTGAAGAAGCTCATAGATATGTACAAAATGATACTGATGTAGATATTCTTGGTTATAATATATTTGAAAGAATTGCTAAAGAAGGTAGAAAATATGGACTACTTCTTGGTATAGTATCGCAAAGACCATCAGAATTATCGGAAACAACTATTTCACAATGTAGTAATTTCTTAGTATTTAAAATGTTTCACCCTAAAGATTTACAATTTATTAAAGATATTATATCTAGTGCAGATATAACTGTAACAAATAAAATTAAAACATTACATCCTGGTACTTGTATTATGTTTGGTACAGCATTTAGAATGCCGACGATTGCAATACTTGATAAACCTAATCCAGAGCCTTTAAGTCAAAGCTGTGATATTAATAATACTTGGTATTTAAAATAAAAAATAGTTCATTTTGATTTTGAACTATTTTTTTTACTTATTTAATATTTCTTTTAAGAACTGTCCTGTATATGATTCTTTTACTAGAGATACTTCTTCAGGAGTACCAGTAGCCACGACTGTACCTCCGTTATTTCCACCTTCAGGACCTAGGTCGATGATATAGTCCGCTACTTTAATGACATCAAGATTATGTTCAATAATTATTACAGTATCTCCATTATCAACAATTCTTTGTAAGATAACTAATAGTTTTTTGATATCATCTTGATGTAATCCAGTAGTGGGTTCATCTAGGATAAAAACTGTTTTACCAGTAGGCTTCTTTTGTAATTCTTTAGATAATTTTACACGTGCTGCTTCTCCTCCTGATAGTGTTGGAGCACTTTGTCCTAGTTTTACATATCCTAGTCCAACATCGTGAAGGACTTGTAATTTATTTAATACTTTTGGATGATTAGCAAAGAATTCGATAGCTTCATCTACTCTTAAGTTTAGAACATCATAGATACTTTTTCCTTTATATTTTACTTCTAGTGTTTCAGTATTATATTTTGTTCCATGACATACTTCACATGGTACATAAACGTCTGGTAAAAAATGCATTTCTATTTTCTTAACGCCATCTCCCCAACAAGCTTCACATCTTCCACCTTTAACATTAAAACTAAATCTTCCTTTATCATATCCTCTTATTTTAGCTTCTTTGGTTTCGGCAAAGATATCTCTTATATCATCAAATACTCCTGTATAAGTAGCAGGATTACTCCTTGGTGTTCTTCCTATTGGACTTTGCGTTATTTGAACTACTTTATCGACATTATCTATTCCTTTTACTTCTTTATGTTTACCTGGTTTTAATTTTGATTTATAGATGTTTGTAGCAAGTACTTTATATAGTATTTCATTTATTAGGGTTGATTTACCACTACCTGATACTCCTGTTACAAGTGTCATTGTACCAAGAGGTATTTTGACATTTATTTTCTTTAAATTATTTTCTTCAGCACCTTTTATTTCTAAATACTTTTTATTACCTTTTCTTCTCTTTTTAGGTATATCTATTTTTTCGATTTCTTTTAGATATCTTCCTGTAATACTATTTGGATTATTCATTACCTCTTCGGGAGTACCTGCGGCGACGACATAACCACCAGATTCTCCTGCTCCGGGTCCGATATCTATTAGATAATCAGAAGCAAGCATAGTATCAGTATCATGTTCAACCACTATAAGAGAATTTCCTAAATCTCGCATTTCTTTTAATGAATTAATTAGTTTTTGATTATCTCTTTGATGAAGTCCGATACTTGGTTCATCTAATACATAAAGAACTCCTGTTAAGCGAGATCCTATTTGGGTAGCTAATCTTATTCTTTGACTTTCACCACCTGATAATGTTCCTGCTTCTCTAGATAATGTTAAATATCCTAATCCAACATTATTTAAAAAGTTTAACCTTGAAGATATTTCTTTAATAACTATTTCTGATATCTCTTTCTTTTCTTTACTTAGTTTTAAATTAGTAATAAAACTATTTAATTCTTCAATAGACATACATGTTACTTCATAAATATTTTTATTATTTATTAAAACATGTAATACGGAATCTTTAAGTCTTGAGCCATGACAAGTAGGGCACTCTAGTTCAGTCATATAGCCTTCGATCCATTCTCTTATCCAAGCGCTTTTGGTTTCGATATATCTTCTTTCTAAATTTGTTATTATTCCTTCATAATAATTTGTAGTCTTTCTAGTATTACCTGTCTTTGATGTATAATTAAAGTCCATTAAATCTTTAGAGCCATATAATATTATATCTAGCTCTTCTTTTTTTAAATCTTTTACTTTTTTATTTAAATCGATATTATAATATTTTGCTACGGTAGTTAACTCTGTATATGTTATATTTGATTCTTCATCAATATTGATTGGTTTAATAGCTCCTTCAAGAATTGATTTATTTCTGTCAGGTATTACTAAGTCAACATCTATTTTATATTTTATACCTAGTCCTTTGCAATCTTCACAAGAACCGTATGGAGCATTAAAGGAAAATATTCTTGGTTCTAATTCTTCAAGAGAATAATCACAATATGGACATGCATAATCTTCTGATAGAAGTGTTTCTTCTCCTCCTATTACATCGATGATCACTTTACCATGTCCTAAATTAGTAGCGGTTTCTAATGATGAATATAATCTACTTCTTATTCCTTCTTTAATTACTAGTCGGTCGACAATTACATAGATATTATGCTTTTTATTTTTTTCTAGTTCGATATCTTCTGATAAATCTTTTATTTCTCCATCTACTTTTACTCTTATATATCCTTCTTTTCTTAATTTTTCAAATAAATCTTTTTGAGTACCTTTTTCTCCTCTTACTATTGGAGACATGACCATTATCTTTGTGCTTTCTTCTAGTTCTAATATTCTATTGGTCATTTCTTCTATTGACTGCGATGTTATCGGTATATTGTGGTTAGGGCAGTATGGAACTCCTACTCTGGCAAATAATAGTCTTAGATAATCATATATTTCAGTTATTGTTCCTACTGTACTTCTTGGATTTTTATTAGTGGTCTTTTGATCTATTGATATACTTGGAGATAAGCCCTCGATTACATCAACATCTGGTTTACCTGAATTGTCTAAAAATTGTCTTGCATAAGCAGATAAACTTTCAACATATCTCCTTTGTCCTTCGGCATATATTGTATCAAAGGCAAGAGAGGATTTACCACTTCCAGAAACACCTGTCATTACCACTAACTTATTTTTAGGTATTTCGATATTTATATTTTTTAAATTGTTTTCTCTTGCACCCTTTATTATTATTTTATCCATAATTGTCACCTCTTTTTTGATATCATTAATATTTTACTATATGAAAATGTAATTGTCAATCTATAATATTAATACATTTGTTTGTTATAATATTATAAAAGAAAAATGCTAATTAAAGCATTCTTTATATTCCTTAAAATTTAATTTGTCCTGGGGCCACAGGAGAACCAATATTACCCCATAGATTATTATGCTGAGATTCTCCTTGTAATGGGACTAACTTTTTTTGTTTCCCATCTACTCCTTCAGGTTCTGCCATAGCAACTGGAGCTGGGGGTTCAACTGGAGTTATCTTTGGATGAGCTGAGGGGCCTTCATTAAGTGAAGGCATTGGTTCTCGTGTATTTGCATCCGCTGGTACTAACTTGGGATGACTTATTCTATCTTCCTCAACTTTCGCTAGTATATGAGGTTCTTGAGCGTAAATACTTGTATTTCCATTAAAAGCTTTTTGTCTCTTTAGAGCTTCTCCATAAAGGCCATAATCTTCTGGTCTACTGCTTTCATCTGATCCTAAATTATTATGTATCGGCGCACTGTTACTTAGGGGTAATTCTTTTAATTGTGCTTCAAACTCGTCTTTATCTACTTCTTCATGATTTAATATTCCTACTTGTCCAAAAAATCCTACATTTTTTAGTATAATTTTTAAAGTTTCCACTCCGAATTTATCAATAAATGATTTTAAATCATTTTCTAACTTTAATGTTTCTCTTAAGGCTTTGATGGTTTCCTCTGACATTTTTTAGGCCTCCTCTTTATTATACTTATAGTATAACTTAAAAAATAATAAAAGTAAACTGTATTTTTTTATTTTATTATTATTTTAATTCACGTATTTTAATTTACCAGCTTTTCTTTTTATATTTTCATAATATTTATAAACAGTTTGAACCTTTTTATCGAGGATTTTAGATATTTCCTTTATACTAAACCCTTGTTCTTTAAGAGAGAAAACTAATTCTTCTTGACTAGTTAGTTTTCTTTTTATTTTTCTCTTTAAAGTGAGATAATCTTGTTCTTCAAGTAATATTTTTTCGGGATTATATTTATCTTCATCGCTTGATATATTTGTTATTTCTTCTATTGAAATAGCATTATTTAAGATACTATGTTTTTTTCTGTTTGATAGGATACTATAATTATGAGCTTTGTAATCTAAACAGGCATTTAAATATGTGATAAATTTTGAATCACCATTGTAATTATCAATAGCATTATAGAAGCCTAAAATCATTTCATTCATATAATCATCAAAATTATTCCATGTCTTACAATTTTTAACAGCTTTTGAATATAGAAAATTATAATATTTTTTTAGTAATTCCTTAATTGCATATTCATTGTTTTCACCGGCTAAATATAGTAATTCATATTCGTCACACATATTATATCCCCCTAGAACGATTTATTTCTGATAAAAATATTCCACATGCAACAGAAGCATTTAAACTATTTACAGTTCCCTTCATTGGTATTTTTGCTAAATAATCGCAGTTTTCGCTAACGAGCCTTCCAATGCCTTTTCCTTCATTGCCAATTACAATTGCTATTTTAGCCTTATAGTCAATACTTGTGTAATCTACACCCTCCATATCTGTTCCTACTATCCAGTAACCATTATCTTTTAACTTTTTTATTGTCCTAGTTAAATTAACTTCTTTTATTATTTTGACTTTGTCTATCGTACCGACAGATACTTTAACAACTGTACTAGTTATATCAACAGAGCGATCATTTGGAATAATTATAGCATCTACTCCAAAGGCTTCACATGTTCTGATTATAGCGCCAAAATTATGTGGATCCTCAATATGGTCCAAAATAACAATTAGTGGATAAATGCTAGTTATTCCATCAATTACTTCTTTAAAATCGTAGATTCTTATATCTTCTACTTCCATGATAATTCCCTGATGAAGGCCTTTGCACATAGTATCTAATTTTCTAGTTTCAACAATTATTGTTGAAATATTCCTTTTTTTTATCAATGACAATATTTCATTATCATTAAATTTATTGCTTAAGTAAATTTTTTTTATTTTACTATTGTTAGTCAATTTTTCTATTGCTACATTTTTACCATATACTTTCATTTTTTCACCTCTATTAATTGTAGAACTTCCTCTAATCTCTTTGGATTATCTAAATAAAGATAACCTAATAGTGCTTCAAAGCCTGTTGATAATTTATATGTAATTATATCAGTATTTTTAGGATGACTAGCGTTATTGTTATTTCTTCCTCTTTTTACTATGTCTAACTCCTCCTCATTTAAATAATTTTTATTTATTAATTTATTTAATATATTAACCTGTCCTTTAGCTGATACATATTCTATCGATTTATTTTGTAATGTATTAGAATTTGATAACCCTGATTTTATAAGTTTTTCTCTAATAAACAGAGAAAATACTGCATCACCCAAAAATGCTAATGCTTGAATATTAATTTGTTTGGTATCCATAAACACCTCAATTCTTTTGTTATTATATATTATTTGGTTTTCAAAGTCAATACATCAAAACTGAAAGTATCTTTCTTTTTATGATTGATTTATTTTGAGTGAAATAAAAAGATGATTTTTTTCAAAACCTGATAAAAAAATAGAAACAAGATAAAAAAAAGTAAGTTTATCTTGTTGCATACTTTTTAAATTTCATTGATTACATTTATATCGAATTTAATCTTTATTTGTTATCTATTATAGTTAAAGTTTAACGCACAACGATACATTTGTTTACAAAAATTATTTTTTATAGAAGCAATTACTTTATATAAAAAAAGCAGCATTTAAGCTGCTTCATTATTATTAAAGTCTTGTTCAAACTGTCCAAACATTGTTGGCCCTTCTTGAACTGTAGATTCATATATAGGAATAGAATTGCTATTCTGATTAGGGAGTGGATTAAAAAAACTATTATTAACATTGCTATTTTGCTCAGTTTCTAAATTGTTATTAAAATTATCAGTTGTTTGCATCATGCTATTTACTTTACTATCTTGTCTTTCCCATAGGTTTCCATTAAATTGAACAGGATTTACCATATTTGAATTATTATTTATTCCAACCTGATTTATCTCTAAATTTGTTCCTTTGTTTTCAACAGTATTACTAATTGGCTCTGGACTAATATTCATACCTGGCTGAATATTTAGTGAAGGAATATTTATAGAACTTTCCTGTGATGTTGGATGTAGTGTCCCCATTTGTAAATTTGCAACCACTTCTTGTGGCTTTTTAATATCATTATTAATAGAACTATAAATTGTTGGTTGATTATTTAATTGCTCTGCTGGTTGCCAAATCGGTATCTCAACTTTAGGAATATTATTATCTACTGATTTTGAGAAATTTGTTTGAATAACATCCGCTTCAGTTGGAGTAGTTTTATTAGCAATTTTACTATCAACATTATTTGATACAACTTCTCCATTATATTTATCATTTAGGAACTTTAGAGTCTCCCTACTAGGATTATTAAGCAACTCATTTGCTATATTATCTAATTCATCCATTGTAAAATACTTCATATGTTTCCCCTTTCTATCTTAATTAAATTATAATATATTTTTTTTTAAAAGTAAATAGAATTAATAACTTTATATTAAATTATCCCTTTTTAATATGTTAATTTGATATGGTGAATAAATTTCAATATCAGCTTCTTTTTGAAATTTGATAAAGCACAAATCTTCAATTACAATATCTTGGTTTTTTTGGATTGTAACTGAATACTTATAATTATTTTTAAATTTTTGATTATCTTTTCCAACTTTTATAATTTTTAGATTATTGGATAAAAAAACCGCTATATTATCATTAATATGTGTATCTAATCTAATATATTTATCAATCAGAAGTGATGTTTCTCCTTTTAATTGATAGTTTCTTGGCTTAATTTCTTTTTTTGGCGTTATACGTTTAATTTCATTTGAAGTTAAACTATTTATAATACTTTTTTCACCCAATAATCCTGGAGTATCAATAATTTTTAAATTTCCAATTTTAATGTTGATTATATTTAATGTCGTTGATGGATATAGACTAGTGGTGATTTCTTTATTATTATCTGCATAGTTTTTTATTATTTTATTTATGAGGGTTGACTTTCCAGAATTAGTTAGGCCTACGAAATATATTGACTTTCTATTTCCATATTTCTTGATTTTTTTAAATAGGTTGTCTAAATTATAGTTTCTTATTGAGCTTATAACTTCTATATCAAGATAATTATGATAATTTTTTTTTATATAATTTATTATTTTATAATCTTTAGTTGATTTTGGGAGTAAATCTTTTTTAGTTAAAACTATTAGTACATTTTTAAATTTATATAAATAATCTAAATTCAAATTTAATAGTGATGTAACATATATTACTAACGAATTAGCAGGTATCGTATCTATTATTTTTTGAAAATCATTATTATTTAAATTAACCGGTTGATATTCACCATAATTTTTTAATTTAAAGCATCTCTCACACAGTTCTTGTTTTTCATTCTGAACAAATCCAATTTTATCCTTATTTTCCGATTGAAGTTCAATTCCACATCCAATACACTTTCTAATCATAGTACTCTCCTACTTTAAAGATTCCTTGTTTTGTCATCTTTTTTATTTCAATTTTTTCAATAAAGCGATGTATTTTAGTAAAGGGCATATCTTTTTTTGATATTGGATTTACTAGAATAGTAGTTATTCCAACTTTATTTCCACCATAAATATCTGTTACTAATTGATCTCCTACTATGGCTACATCAGGTAAAGTCAAATTATATAATTTTAATACTTTTAAAAACTTTCTTTTTCTTGGTTTTCCCGCTTTAGCACAGCAATCAACATTTAAGTAGTTTTTAAATGGTTCTAATCTTTCCTTAGAAGAATTGGAAAAAATAATTACTTTAAATCCTAAATCTTTAAGTTTATCAAAATGTTCTTTTAATTTCTTTGTTGGTTTGTTATCTGTATATGGTATACATGTATTATCTAAATCAAATAGTAGACATTTAATTCCTTTATCAATTAATTTATCGTAATTAATTGTATAAATACTTTGAGAATATATATCAGGATAAAAGTAATTCATTTTCCACCTCCTTTTAATTATACTATACTTTTTTTCTATTTTGAAGTTTTTTATATCTTTATAAGACATTTTTTGCATAATCTTTATTAGGAGGTTTATTTGATGTTAATTAATTTAATTAATTTTCTTATAAGTAATTTTTCTTTCTTTTCCGGTTCTTATTCTAATAATGCTTTTCCTGAACCGCTTTCTAAAGAGGAAGAAGAATTATATATTGATAAAATGCTAAAAGGAGATAAAACCGCCAGAAGTAAGCTTATTGAACATAACTTAAGATTAGTAGCTCATATTGTAAAAAAGTTTGAATCTAGTACTAATGATACCGATGATTTAATCGGTATTGGTACTGTTGGTTTAATTAAAGGGATAGATAGTTTTTCTCCTAATAAGAATGTTAGGCTTACTACTTATATAGCTAAATGTGCCGAAAATGAAATACTTATGCATTTTAGAGCAGATAAAAAGAATTCTAAAAATGTTAGTTTATTTGATGGTATTAGTTTTGATAAAGAAGGTAATGAGATAACAATCCTTGATGTTCTTAAAACAGATGACCCGGATTATGCTGATGAAATAGATAAACAAGATAATATTAAACTACTGAGAAAATACTTAAATATTCTTACACCAAGAGAAAGAGATATTATCAAAAAAAGATATGGTCTTGATGGTAATGATGAAGTAACACAAAAAGAAATATCTAAAAAGCTTGGTATTTCTAGGAGCTATGTTTCCCGAATAGAGAAAAGAGCTATTACTAAAATACTTAGAGAATTTATTAAAAAAGATAACGAAGATAGGGAAAAACATAGAAATAATTAAATAATTATTGACTAAATACCATTTTTATGATAAAGTTAATATCGAACTGATGAGGAGGAATAATAATGAAGAAAGTAACAACTAAAAAAACTAGATCTGTTAATAATAGACCTAATTGTTTAAAAATAACTAAAAGCAAACAAAAAGTTAATTTTACTACTATTGTTGATGAATTTGGTAATAAGATTAAGACTAGTGTTAGAGAAGCTAGAACTTTTAAAAAGAATAGTAAGAAAGCTGCTTAAGATAGATATTGTATCTGTCTTTTTTTATTTATATTTGTTTTCTTTTTCTTTTTTAGCACTATCTAATATTTTATTATAATATTCTTTCCCTAACATATATTCTTCTTCAATTATTTCTTTATTAATATTATTATTCATAAAAGAAAACTCCTTTCAATATTATTATTTAATAGGAGTTTTTATTTATACTAATAAATTATTAATTCTTTCTTCCATATTATCACTAGTAGTTATATAGGAGCCCACTACTGCTATGTCGGAAAGAGATATTTTTTTTATGGTTTTATCATTTATACCACCATCTACTTCAAGTAGAATATTATAGTCTTCTATTAATTCTTTTATCTTTTTTATTCGTTCTACACTTGATTCAATAAATGGTTGACCCCCATAACCAGGTTCAACGGTCATAATTAAAATTATATCAATATTATCTAAATATGGTTTTAATAGGTTTATATCAGTATTTGGTTTAATAGCTAATCCTCTTTTTACGCCACATTCTTTTATTTTTGATAGCATCTTATTAATATCTTTATCTATTTCTATATGAATTGTAATATTATTAATATTTGAGAGTTCTTTTAAATCTTCAATTATAAGAGATGGGTCTTCAACCATTAAATGGATATCTAGAGGTTTTTTACTGACATTAGATATTTCTTGTATTTCTTTTAATGGAAAAGATAATTGTGAGACAAATTTACCGTCCATTACGTCAATATGAAAGTAATCTATTTCAGTATTATTTATTTTTTTAGTTGTTTTATTTTTGTCTTCTGCGTTTAATAATGATACTGATAATTTCATATTATTTACCTCCGATAAATTTTTTATAGTTTTCATATCTAGATAGTAATATTTTACCTTCACTAAGGAGTTTTTTGACTCTACAATCATCTTCTTTTATATGCATACAATCTCTATACTTACAACTATCTAGGTTATCAAACATTTCTTTCATATTATCTCTTATATCTTCTTTAGTCATACCCAGAAAATCTACGGATGAAAAGCCTGGGGTATCTGCGACTAGGGCTCCATCGATATCGTATAATGTTGTGCACCTTGTTGTATGTTTTCCTCTTCCTAAAGCTTTTGATATTTCATTTGTTTCAAGAGATAGGTTTTTATCTAGCTTATTTAATAGAGATGATTTACCTGATCCTGACTGACCTGCAAAAACAATTACTTTATTTTTAATTATTTTCTTTATCTCTTTAATTCTTTCATTATTTGTAACAATATATCCAATTTTTTGATAATAATCCATTATTTTATCTATTTCTTTTCTTTCAATGTTATTTAATAGATCTAATTTTGTTAAACAAATTACTGGTTCTATATTGTTATAAGATATTATTGTAAGCAATTTATCTAATAAATTGCAATCAAAGTTTGGCTCCTTTACTGAAGTTACTATAAGTGCTATATCGACATTGGCTATCTGAGGTCTTATAAGAGAGTTTTTTCTTGGCTTGATATCTAATATATAATTATTATCTTCATCTATTATAACATCATCTCCGACTAAAGGAGTTATTTTGTCTAAACGAAATTTCCCTCTTGGCTTACATATATTGATTCCTTTACTTGTTCGTACTGTATAGTTATTACTTTCATTTTTTATTATTATGCCTTCCATTAATGCTCCTTTTACTCAGTTGTTTTTTTGTCTTTTTCTTTATCTGTTTCTTTACTAAGTTCATCTGAAGGAATAAGGTCATCTACTGGTTCTTTTTCTTCAGGTTTCTTAGCAATTGTTACCTTTAAGGTATAACCATTATAGATAGGATCTCCAGGTTCTCTACTTTGTTTTAAAATAGTTCCTTCTTCTTCATCTTCAGTTTCTTTATATGATTTATCGATTGTTAAATGATATTTATCGGCAAATTCTATAACTTTATCAATAGTCCATTTCTCCGCTACCATATCAGGATAAACATCTACTTCTGGTATATATAGAACAACATTATCTCCTTTAAATAGCTTTGTCTCTTCATCAGAATTAAATTCTGGTTCTTGAGCTATGATTAAGTCTTCTTTATCTTTATATTCTAATGCATTTTCTACCGATTTGGTCTTCATTTCTACTTTGATTCCTTTTGCTTCAAGTAAACCTTTAATCTCATAATAATTTTTTCCTGAATAGTCTTCAAGTAATAAATACTCTTTACCAGATGATTCTATTATTGTTATAGTACTTCCCTTAGTTTTAGTAGATCCTGATTTTGGTTCTGTTTTTATAACATAGCCTTCTTCAACATCAGCATTTTCTTCTGATTTTGTTGTATATTCAAGTCCTACTTTTTTTATTTTTTCTATAGCTTCTTCAGTAGTTAATCCAATTACATTGGGTACTTTTACTTCTTTAACATTTCTATTTGAGATTAGAAGGTAAATTCCTGCTAGAGCTATTAGTACTACTAAAAGAACAACCGCTAGTATTATTGGAAGTTTATTTTTATCACTTTTTTCTTTTAATAATGAAGAATCTTTATCTTCTATATCACTTGGTTTATCAACCATTGATTTTTTTACTTCTTTAGTTATAACAGGGACTACTTTTGTTTCTTCTAAATCATTTTCTGGATACTCATATACTAATCTTTTTTCATTAGTTCTATCCATAGCAGTCTGCAAATCGTTATACATATCTTTTACAGTATCATATCTATTTTTAGGATTCTTTGCTGTTGCTTTTAATACGATATTTTCTATTGACTGAGGTATTGTCGGATTTTGCTTTCTTATACTAGGTAGTTTTTCTTTCATGTGTTTCAAAGCTATTTCGACAGCATTATCTCCTTTAAATGGAACAGAACCAGTAAGTAATTCATACATTAATATTCCTAATGAATAGATATCACTTTTAACAGTGGATCCTTTACCATTTGCTTGTTCTGGCGGTAAATAATGAACTGATCCCATAACAGAATTAGTCTGAGTAAGCTGTGTTGAATTTAGAGCCATTGCTATTCCAAAGTCTGTTATTTTTACTAATCCATTATCCTCAATCATTATATTTTGTGGTTTAATATCTCTATGTATAATATATGCTTCATGAGCGTGTGATAAGCCATCTGTTAATTGACTCATAATATCAATTACTTCAGTTAAAGTAAGGGCTCCTCTTTTTTGAAGTAATTGTTTTAATGTTTTTCCTTCAATATATTCCATTACAATGTAATAGTTTCCTTCTTCTTCTCCAACATCATATACTTCTACAATATTGGGATGAGAAAGATTGGATACTGATAAGGCTTCTCTTTTAAAACGACGAATAAATTTTTCATCGTTAGAAAGATCTCCCCTTAAAACTTTAATTGCTACTTTTCGATCTAATATTGTATCATTTGCTAAGTATACATTAGCCATACCACCTTCACCAATGGTTTTAATAATTTCATATCTTTCATTAACTTTTTGACCCCTAGATAGCATTATAGATCACCACTTTCTTTTCTTAGATAAGCTATTGATATATTATCTGTGCCACCACGCATATTACTCTTTTTGATTAATTTATCTACTTGTTCTTCAATTGAAGATTTACTATTTAATACTTTTTCTATTTGTTCATCAGTTACCATATTAGTAAGACCATCACTACATAGGAATAATCCATCAACAGTATTGTCGACATCAAAGACATCTATTTCAATTGGATCATTTGCTCCTAAAGCTCTGGTTAATAAGTTCTTTCTTGGATGAAATTTGGCTTGTTCAGGCGTTAATTCTCCAGTTGATACTAGTAAATTTACTAATGTATGATCTTTAGTTATTTTATGTAATTTTTCATTCTTTATTGCATATCCTGAAGAATCACCAATATTTCCATATAGTATGTAGTCATCTGTTTTTACCGCAATTACTAAAGTAGTACCCATTCCTTTACTTTCAGGATGAGATGCTGTATAAGCAAATATTTTATCATTTATTTCTTTAACAATAATTCTTAGCCAGTCGATAGCATCCTCTTTTTTACCAAGTGATTCTTTGGCTTCAAAGCTTTCGGTTAGATGGTCTATAGCAATACCTGATGCTACTTCTCCTGCTTTATGTCCGCCCATACCATCCGCTACGGCAAGAATGAATTCATTATTTTTATTACTTATAATAGTTACATTATCTTCATTATGTGTTCTTACTTTTCCAGCATCTGTCATATAAAATGTTTGCATTGTTTCACTTCCTTAATTATTAGCTCTTAGCTGTCCACATGCAGCATCTACTGAGCCTCCAAATTCTTTTCTAATTGTTGTATTTATTTTATTCGATTTAAGTATATCATAAAACTTAAGAATTTTCCACTCTTTTGTCCTTTTAAACTGGATATTTTCTGTTTCATTATATGGTATTAAATTTACATAGCAGTTTATTCCTCTAAGTAATTTAACTAACTCTAAAGCTTCTTTTTCCGAATCATTAACATCCTCTAACATAATATATTCAAAAGTTACTCTTCTATTAGTAATTGAAATATATTCTTTTATGACTTCCATTAATTCTTTTAAAGGATATGCTTTATTAATGGGCATTATCTCACTTCTTAGTTCATCACTCGGAGCATGTAGGCTTATTGCTAAATTTACTTGCCCATCTTCTTTCATAAACTTTTTAATACCTGGTATTACACCACATGTTGATATAGTAATATGTCTTGAACCAATATCTATTCCTTTATTACAATTAATTATTCTAACAAATCTTAGAACATTATCATAGTTATCAAAAGGCTCTCCTATTCCCATTACAACAACGTGTGTTATTCTTTTCTTTATATCTTCTTCGATTAGAAGTATCTGCTCGACTATTTCATAAGCTAATAAATTTCTTACCTTCTTTAGTCTACCACTTTCACAGAAAGCACATCCCATATTACATCCTACTTGTGATGATACACATATGCTTATTCCATAATCATGAAACATTAATACTGATTCAATCTTATTACCATCTTCTAATTCAAATAAGTATTTATTAACATTATCTCCTGTCTGTTTTATTAATAATTTAATTTTATATAGAGAAAATGTATTATTTAATTTTTGTCTTAATTCTTTACTTATATTAGTTATTTCATCAAAAGAAGAAAGTCTCTTTTTATATAATCCATCGTATATTTGAGAAGCTCTAAATGATTTTTCTCCAATAGATATAAGGTAATCTTCTAATTCTTTTAATGTTAAGTCATAAATATTTCTCACTAATGCACCTCTTAACTCTATCTATATTATAGCAGATTTTACTATATATTTGAACTTATTTTAATTATTTTATATATAGAAAAATGTATATTTGTAAATGATGTGAGACCAAAAATCTAAAAAAATTAATCTCAAATGTTATAATGGAATTGTTATTTATTAATATTGCTTATTTTTAATAATAATTTCCTTTTTTCTAATGGTGATATCCAGCCTAGTATTTGCATTGGTATATTATTAGAACGCTTTAAATAAGCTTTCATTTGCTTAATTAAATCATCATAAGAATAAAATTTTAAATAATTATAGAATCTTTGTTGATCATTTCTATGGCTTCTTTCTACTTTACCATTGTGTCTCGG
>AUXO018477445.1_pt1 | contig 24556 bp, 47 predicted proteins | sample 768731 | NCBI WGS metagenome assembly AUXO01 (sample SAMN02715735, study PRJNA202380) | gut metagenome | biome: sheep rumen | host: Ovis aries | place: New Zealand: Palmerston North | reverse complement strand
TAGAAATAGAGCCAAATAGAGCCATTCTAGACGCTTATAAACAAGCATATAGTACAGCAGGAAGGTCGGAAGACAAAATGCTGTCAGAAGGCCTGAAAATAGTCTCTACGTTGAAGGATTACATAGACTTTCTGAAAGCAAATGATGGAAGGATTATGATCACCCCTTATGAGTATCACATGCTTGAGAAAATCAGGCAAAATATTGAGAATCATAAACTTGCAAACGAAATAGTAAATTGCCCAAAAATGTTGTTTGAAGATTTTTCATCAACAGAGCCAATATTACTAAATCATCACGAATTTCATATAAACTGGACATACTATGTAAAGATGGCATCTGGAGTTGAGTGTAAATCATTATTAGATGGTCTTACTCTTGATTTTAAGAAAAAGAAAGCTATAATATACGACTTAAAGACTACACAAAAGTTGTGGCACTTTAAGGATAGTATAGATCAGTATGATTACCTTAGACAGCTTTGTTATTATTATCAAGCTGTTGTTTGGTACCTTAAATATGAGCTTAAAGAAGATCCTAATAATTGGATTTTCGAGTTTTATATAATAGGTATCGATACTACAGGTAGTTATGAGATTCGTGTTTTCAAGATTGACAAGTTTGATGTATTCTCTAGAAAAGATACTATCCTGAATGCTATAAAAGACATTATGTGGCATCAAGAAAAAAATAAGTGGGATCACAGTAGAGAATATTATGAAGGCGACGGCTCGGAAAATTTACGATTATGATTGATTATTGGCACAAAAGCAAAGGATTTTGCGGGTGTTATTTTGAATCAATCGACAGACCATATTTAGAAAATAAAATTTTCTTGTTGTTTGAAGTGAATCCATTTGATTATAACATATATGATGATTTAGATAAAGATCCCTGGCTATACTGTAAATATAAATGCAACATAAATAATAAACCTCATGTTGTATATGTATTACATGTAAAAAACAAAAAAGAGATTGATCATTTAATGAGATTGGATGAAATTCATTTCGGAAAGATATTATTCAAATTACCTCTTGAACAATACGTTAGTATTCGAGAGGTACAAAAACAATTCATAAGTTAACGTTATATTAAACGAAAAGGCCTGGGTATTATAAAAATACTCAGACCTTTTTTTATATCTATCTGCTAAATTATTAACTGACGCATAGCGTCTTATAGCGTAATTGATTTATAAAATTATTGGTTTTTTATGTTTTTTGCTACCTATTGCGGAGTTTCCTTAAATACCCAACCCCAGTTTGCTGGAGCTTGATTACGCATAGTATATTCTATAGTAGCGTTTATTGCGTCTGTATCATAAGACCTATAAATATTATCTGCCGGAATTCCAAACATTGATACACCTTTCATAAAAGATCTAAAACCATAAGAATGGCCTTTATATGCTCCTCTTTTTATTATGTCATTATACGAATGTTCGTTATCAGACTCGTCACCACCGAGCGCTTCTGCAACAGCTAACGAATAAGAAAGAGACGCCCAGTTTAATATATTTGCAGATCTTTCTAGGTAAGGTATCCACGTTGATGGAGTTTTTGTTAAGTCGCTAATTGTTGCAGGGTTGAACTATGTAGAAAACTCTACAGATTCAGCTATTGCGATATTTGTAGCTTGCATAATTGACCACTTGCCTAAATTTATATCATACAAACTATCGTCGTCATCAGAAGCCAGCGCCTATCCAGCAAAACCTATTAATACTCGCGCAATTAATACTACCAAAACTACAGAAAGAACGTCCATAAATATTTTCATTGCTCCCTGTACATCTTGTGGTCTTGCTCCATTTTCTTTTCTTTTATAATCCTATCTCACGTGTTTATTTATAAACGAGTGATACGCATTATATATAGTTGGTAAAAAATGTATTATGGTTCTATAAAGACCAATCCATTGACTAACGTCTACAGTAGCAGAATCAACATCGAATATCAAATTCCTATTTTTATCTCCTTTTATAACGTTTCCTTTTTCATCTTTTTTTGCAAGAGCTTTTGACGATTTAGCTTGTTCGTTTACCAAGGATAATATATAAGAACGAGTTGTTACAAGCGCATTTAACCAAGCTTTTCTGAATATATGACCATGTTTAGACCCTTCTGGAGCATATCCGTTGCACAATGCTGATAGTTTTTGTGTACCGGATATTATTTTATATACGCACGACTTAAATTTACCATTTTTGTCTAATAAAAGATCTCTGTATTGTTCTTTTATGTCAGCGTATCCTTCTTCTTCGTTCAATTCAAAAGCGTCAAACATTAATGTGGCGTCATCATATGCTTTATCTGCTTTTGACTAAACATATGCCTCCAAATTCCAGCCTTCTTGTCTAACCTTATTAAATTCTTCGCTAGACAATATACTTTTTGCATGCTTTTTAAACCAAGATCTAAACTCATCTCTATTCATGAAATCTATAACTTCATGTTTACCGCCGTTTATTTGAGGTATAGGATTTACTAATAGTCTGTATCTATGAAGCTGAGAATACATTATCTTTTTTACAACTGCGTGGTCAATCATTGTAAATTCTCCCATTCCTGCGTGCTTTTTTATTATTCTGGTGGCTCTGGTTTTATTAGTATCTTTAAACGCCTAATCCATAGAATCGCCAAGTTCAAACAACTACATAAGGCCTTCACTAAGAGTATAATTTTTTGCATCTCCAAGATTAGCAGTATTTCTTCCAACTTCTTTCATCAACTGCTACGTAACCCACTCAATAGCGCTTGGTTCAAGATAATGTCCTACAAGTGCATACTCTGTAAGCTGTCTATGAGCATCTATTCCTCCTTTTACCCAGGATCTAAAATTGTGGGAAAGCATTGTCAATGTAGTAAGCTGTGCTATTTTTTTCCCGACTTTAACGATGGCTTTTGTTGACTTTTTGCTAGCGAGACTTCTTATGTCATATAAATAAGTATCAATAATCTATCTGGCAAGCGCAACATTTGAATTTTTTACATCCTCATCGTTTATACTATTTTCTATAACAGAAACCATCATTTCACACATAGGAGCTATGTCGCTTTTGTCTTCGTAATGACACGCGCACGTGTAATAAGACATAATACTGAATAGCAAATCTGTAGATATATGTTCTGGATCTGATATCATGTTTATATATCTCCTACGAACACTTCCGCCTTCTTTTCCGTTTGCGTGAATAGATTTTCTTGAAAACTCTGTGTCCTATTCATCGCCGATTGTGCCTCTTACAATAGAATTCCACGTAGCAGAAAAACGTTCCATTGGATTTTCCAAACCTCTATTAAACAATAAAGATGCAAGCTCTCCATGCATTTGTGGAAGTCTATACGACCTAGATTCACTACTCATTCCATACATAGACTAAGCTTCCCACATTGTATTAAGCATAAACTTATACAACTCCCATTCTTCTTTCTTTGATCCGTTGCGGTTTTCGTACAATTCTTTGTACGTTTTGTTGATGTATTGTGGAAAATCCTTAGTATTCAGCTAAATAGATGTTTCTCCAACCTCAAATGTGCCATTTAATTCATTATCTTCAGAATCTTCCTATATCGAATCATTATACAGAACTGTTTTCTGTACATAAAATGGATTTGCATAATACGATTCATCCACATTTATCATACTATATTGACCGGAAGGCTTATTGTATTCTATAGTACTTTTTCCGTGTAACATTGAACTGTTTGGCGCGGTGTATGAATATGCTCTCAGTGGTCTCTCGTGACCATTTCCTATATCGTACATATAAACCATGTCTTTTTCACCGTGTTCACTTACATAAGTTTTTCCAGTTCTTGTGTTTTTTGCGTATACACGCGTAGCATATTCGTCAAAATTAGAAGTTTCATCCGGACTATATTGTGAAGACTTGATGGATGCAATCTGTTGATCTATATCTGCAAGCATTGCCCAATCTGTATCAGGATTACCTGTACGCATGTATCTGTCAAAATCCTCTTTTGTATTACCAGTCAACAGAGATAAATCTGGATTTTCATAAGCTCCTACTTTAGAATAACACTTCTATAATATTTTTCTATATTTGTAATATAACAAATTTAAGTTTGCCTGATCTGTTTCATCATATGATTTGTGTACCAGAGATTCATTAAATTCATCTCTCCATTGGTTGGATATTACTTTATATGTATTGTCGTTTAAAAAACTTTTTACATCTGGATGATTATCCAAAAATGTTCTGGCAACTATGTTGGAAGCCAATTTATCGTCAGCTCCTTCGTCTTTGCATATTTTATATAATTCTTCGTATGAAGAAACATTTTCTATTGCAGATTTGATAGTAGCGTGTTCTTCTAAAAACGACTCAAACTTCTTTTTTGATACGGTATACAAATTTATTATATATTCTGCCAACTTATCGCTACCGCCCTATTCTACTACTAGTCTTTTAAAATCTTCGCTAAACTTTTCGTCGTTTGACTGATATTTTATTTTTTGCTTTCCGTCTACTTTCTCCTGTAAAAACTGATACCAGTTGTATAAAGATTTGGCTATTTCATATTCAACAGAACCTTCTTGCTTTTTTACGAGCTTTCCGTTTACAGTTTTATAAAAATTTGCCAACTCTCTTTTTTCCCTTTCTAGCCTAACAAGTTCGTCATTCTGTCTTTTTGTAAGTTTATACCTATAAAAAATACCAGTTTTCTTATCAACTGCCATACTTTTTATGGCCGTCATACTTCTTTCAAGCCTTGCTATTCTATCTATGGTCTCCTTTGTTAAAAAATGCCTTCTCTATATATAATATTCTGGTTTAAATCTTCTATGTTGTCTGGCCACATATTTTTTACCAAGTATACTTTTTTCGCACCCTCCGATCCAATAGTCTATTTCGTCGTTATAATCCATTTCCGCTTGTTTGGCGCTTTTTGTATACCTGAACTAACCTGTTGCTGGGTCTTTTTCTCCCCACACAATAACTACTTTACCGGTGTCTTCGTCGATATCCTCCTTATAATATTTTTTAAAGTGACTATCTTTTAACAAATCTTCTTTAAATTTCTTTAAATCTCTTAAATACAGCCCATAGTTTATATCTCTAATGAAATATCCGGTTGTTTTTCCCATTTCATCAGTTTCGCAAAACTAAAGCATGTGATTTTTAAGGTTTATATCGTTGCCGAACGCCTTTCTAAACTTTTTAAGAAATTCCTATCCTTTTTTGTCTATTTTCAAATTAGACTTTTTACCAGATTCATTTACCAATTGCCACAACATGTTTATAAAAGGAGATCTAGACGTTGCCGCGTTACCTGCAAACTGTTCTATTGAATTTATTACACCGCCTTCAATATAACCGTGCAATATATCAGACATTGCTTTTATAATGTTATTCCTCTACTCTTCATCTAAAGCATACGCATATTTATCTACCCAGTCTGTTATAAACCTCTAACACATGTCATCCATCATATCCTCTATTTTGTTTATCAGACCGGTACCATCACTATTGTTGTACTAATCATATTCTCCATCGAGCATATGTTTGCACGATTTTATAGTTTCCTACGCCTAATTTAAAATAAGCTTATCTCTCTAAGACATTGCCGTGGATTGTGGAGCCATGTGTTTAAGATTTTCTATTGCCTTTTTGTGCATTTCTATAACAGATCTGTACTGAAATAACAAATTATCAGAACTAAGCGAACTGTTTGACTAACGCAATTCATTTAACTGTCTATCTAAATCCAGTAAATCGCTTGCCATAATGTCTGCATACGATTTAAATGCGAGAACCCATTTATTTACATCGTTCTTTTCTTTTTCTGAAGAAACGGAATGAGCAACAGAATACCCGTTTAACATATTATTTAAATCATCAAGCTACTCTTTTATATTTTTAAACTGCGCTATTCTTAAAGAATCTCTCTATTTTTTAGCGTATTCATCATGTATTCTTCCTCTAACTTGAGCAATCAAAGATTTATTACTATCTTTAGCTTTTTGAGCATAATATGTATCTATTTCGTCATACTATCCGTTGTCTATTATTTCGTCCGAGAATAGTTCGTTTAGTAATCTATATGTTCTATCTATATTTGTTTTATTTAAAAGATTAGAAACAAACATTATTATTTGATGAAACATAGACTTAAGCTATTTAAATCTTCCGGAAGGAATATAAGTATCAAACAGTCTATCTGGTATAGCTTCTATAGATTTTAAAGATTCTCTAAACTGTTCGTTTGTATAAAATTCGGCAACAAATTCTTCTACACTACTAAAACCATATTGCTTCCTTAATTCTTGTGAAGCAAGGTCTTTATATACATTATATATTTTTTTAGTCGTCTTTGCAAAATTAGAATCTGAACGTAATTTACTTAAAGTAAATAAATGCACTAATTCATGAGCTAACGATTTCAAAGGATGTCTAGATAACGAATTTATTGTTATTATATATTTATTATCTTCTATTGTTATATTTCCGCCGGTAACGTGCACACTTCCGTCTTCATCTGTTTTCACATCAAGCTGCTAAACCTAAAATTGTACATTAACGGAATTATGAAATGCTTTTCGCATTAATTTTGCCACATACTTAAACACAGAGTTCTATTCTAGCAAAGATATTGAATCGTCCAACGTGTTTATAGAACGTATTTGGTCTAGCTGTACGTCTGCATCTTTATCTCTACCGTCTATAACAATTTGCTTCTTATAATAAATTGCCAACGGTTCGCCATTTTTATCTACAGCTTTAGAAATTTTGCCGTAATTTATTATACCGTCTTTATTTTGAAGACCAACCCAATTACCAAACCATTTACAAAATTGTGGAGAATATACTTTAGCTTTCTATATTATTGCCTAATCTTTATCGCCGAATAAAGATAGTAGCTCTCCAAACAGCAAGCTTGGCTTGCCGTCTGGAGTCTGCTCTAGAGGATAACCGTTATTAGCACATATGATCGATTCTGCTAACCGTCTGTCTCCTCCAAAAATTTCAGTATACTCGTCCAATAACTATTTAGTAAATTGATCTTTTGGGTTGCCGTTTTTATCTTTTATTATACATATCATAATTACTAATATTTATTATCCACACAGCTCTTCATGCATCTTTTTAAGAGAATCCATAAACTAATAGTTATTGCCAGTATTTGATGCATTTATACTGTTTATATCGCTAATTATATTTCCGGTTATGGCACTGCTTTCATCAGATTCCTCTCTCAGAATATATTTAAACGGGGTTAGATTTCCTAACGGTTTCCACACAGTTTGTAAAAACTAGTCTTTTGTAGACGCATTCTGCAAATTGTGTAATACACTATACATATATGCAGGCATTGACTCGTTTTCTGTACTATTTTCATCGCTGTCGCTCCTATTATATGCAGATATAATATGCCCTTTATATCTTACACCTCTCGGATTTATTGCAGCATATATAGGATAATTTACGGATATTGGTTGTCCCTCCTTTGACTATATTGTTTTACGTCCAAAAGACACCAATTTATATATAGTATAATCTCTTTGAGGACTATCTCCGTACAAGTGACTTGTTCCCTATAACTGTTTTGCACCCCTTCGAGCTTTTATAAATAAAGGAGCGTCTTCTGGACTATATATTGGCTGCATAAATATATTCTTGCCAGAATATCGAACGGCAAGTCCAGCCATAATTGGAATATAGTCAAATTCATCTGCAGCCGCTTGATTGTACATAAACCGCTTGGAATATTTAGAATCTCTTATTTCAACTGTCGGTATAAAATCTTTATCATACCAATTATTTATAATAATGTCTTCTAATTCTTCCTAAGATAAATCGTAGTCTTTGTTCTGCATACAGTATTCAGAATAACTTCCATATTCTTCTTCTCCATTTAACCTCCACTGTACAGGCACAAATTTGAAAAATCTACTATAACCTGCTGTATCGTTTGATGTAAAAAACGCATATATTATTAACGCTCTAAACAAATCTCTTATAACAGGATCTTCGTCGTTTAATAACTTATTCCAATCTTCACGTATCATTTTCTCATAAGATGCGTCGTCCGTAAAAGAATCTTTAAAATATAAAAATTGCGCGCCGTCGTAGGTGTCATCCATTATGTGTGCGACAGTTTTTGCTCGATTTATCGAACTTTCTGTCTAATCCGGAATCATTGCGATGCGGGTTTCGACAGCTCTTTTACCTTCTTTTAAAACCGGTATTATTTTATCCATGGCTATAGAATCTATAAATTTATTTCCTCTTAGTCTATAAAATTTGCTATCCGGATCTAACATTCTACTTTTAAGTTTATGTATACGCTAGGCTATTGGAGTTTCTCCGCAGAATAAATCTTTTATATTAATACCCAATGCGGCTGCCATATTATTAAAATATTTAGCCTTTTTATATGCGGCAATTGCATTTCTATATTTTACGAGAACTTTAGGGTCTGTTTTATAATCGTGACCGAGCATCTTATTGAGTTGCCATACATTCTACATGGACGCCATAGATAAAGACCGATCTAGATTTATAACTATGTCTGCCATGTGCTGAACTTTATTTCCTATATATGTATTATTATACAATACATCTCCATTTACAAACGGGGATTTTTTCTTATCCAGCAATACTTCGTTGCACAATTTTAAATACTAATCCCAAGATACTGCAGATTTTGCGACGCGTTCGTTATCTACAACAGAACATTTAATTAAATCAGATACGTGCTTAGATTGTTCCGCGGCATACTAATATACATTGTACATGCAATACTGGAACTCCTCTTCTGTCATTCTCTATTCAGGATCTGCTATAGATTGTATTACATCGTATTTGTTATATCTAATAACATACTCAACTAAAGGCATGCCGTCATAATTCTGCTCAAACAATTTTACACATTTTGTTATGTCGTTCAAATTTTTATTTTGCTTGAATTTTTTTACAGTATTGCTAGCGGCTTTTTCTATTTCTTCGTTGGATTCATCTTCACGCTTGGCTCGTTGTATAGTTTCCGTCATAGATTTGTATAATGCAGTATTTCTTGCCCTAGCATATTCGTATCTAGGATCTGCATCTACGTTTCCGGCAGTAACACTACGGACATTTTGTTCATACTTTGCTAATCTCCTTATAACCGGTTGATTTAAAAAATACAAGGTACGTTTTCCATATCCTAACCTTATTAAGAAAGTACTTACATTATAAGTCACATCGTTAATATTTAATTCGGCTATATATGGGTCTTTTGCCATATCAACGTGAGCATTGATAAATCCAGACAACCAGCTAAATATTGATTTTCCGTCTTCATCCCACGTATGAGCTAAAGATTTTCTAGAAAAAGCAAGGGATTTATATTTAAACTCTATACCGTAATGTTTTGTCAATACGTGATTTACAACGGCTAACGCGTATACGCTAATACCAGATTTTCCAGTTAAGAATTGATCATGAACCGACGCTTGTTTAGATGCAAGCGAATTGCCAAAAGGAAGTTGGCTGTAATTAACATCTTGTTCTCCTTGATATCTCCTCCTGATGGTATTTAATATTCCTTGGTCGTTTATATCATTCTTTTTATTACCTGTTATAAGCTTTGTATCATTGTCAATAGGTCTCAGCTGTGTATTGGCAGACGATCTAGAAGAGTTTTTTGTAATAGATATATACGCGTTCGTTATATTATTCTGATAATACTGCTTAGACGTATCTTTAAATCCTTTATACGTAACTTTTCCGTCTATTATTTGATAATTTAAAGTATTACAGAACAATTTATCAATATCGAAATCAGAACCTGTAATTCTTGTAAATTCTGATGGAAGAACAACAGTATCTCTTACTGCCGGTAATACATCCACGCATCTTAAAGCGTTAATAGACGCTTGCGCCTGAGTAGGAATACGATAAGACAATATCTACGACTCCGCATTATGCCATTCTGTTTCTCCGGTCTTTATTCCGCTGATTAAGTCGTTATCTATATACCACTGTCGTCTTTCTTCAAACGACATAACTTTTCTGCGTTTTTTGCCGTCTTCTCCAGTAACTTCTTTTGTAAAATAATGCCTTTTTCGTTTTCCGTCAACAATATCTTCTCCTAATTTAAAATACGGGTATCCGTTTTCATCATACTCGACAAAGAAATCTTCACTTAGCACACAATCCATAGACCCCTCTTCGTTTACCATTTTCAGCTTTTGCCCATTATTTAAAGATCTACCGCCAAATGTTCCATGGCCTTCCATTAGCCAAATGGACCTTTGTATAAATGCAGATCCAGGACTTTGAACACGAATTATTTGTCTTGCTATTTCCCCATTAAACAGGTTATCTATAGATGCCACTTGTGACATTGCGTCTGGCAATACTTTAAGTTCTTCACTGCCGTCATTATTACCGCAAAGGGCGTTTATTACATCCATTGGAACGTCTTTTTGTGCAAGAACATTCCTATATTTTCTAAAAAACGCTTTTGCTTTTAAATTCCAATCTTCATCAAATAACTCATTTTTTACATTGTCGTAATTTAAATCCGACAATTTGTTTATTTGATCCATTATGTATTCAAGCGCCGACTACCCTTTCATACTTCGTTGACCATCGTTGGTGGATATGGAATAATCTTCTTCCATGTTCAAAGAAGCAAGAGCAAGTTTTACAGTTTGTATACCTAATTTTAGCTATAACTTTTCGTTAGGATCTGTATTTAACTGTTTGCGTAAAAACGCCGTTGGCTATAGATAAGTGTTTAACTTTAAAGATTCGTCATTAAAATCAACGTGTTCATGACCACTTTTTCCTGCACCAGTTGCTCCCTAAGATCCATCCTTTACTGCAGATTGAACCATAAGCATGTCTATGGGTGCAGATACTTCTTCGCCATTTACCATTTCTTTATTTTCACGCATCTTTTTAAGCATTGCAGACAGCTCTCCAGTAGCCATACAATCAAATATTGGGAATAATGCCATTTTATTCAAAAATGGTATTGCCTACTCATCAACCTTTCCGTCAACAATAGAAGTTCTAGATCTTACACCAACGGCAGTGTATTTAAGCGACACCAATACGGATGTCCATATACGTCTATACATGGCAGTTTGTAATATTTTATCTGTATTTTTAGGGTCGCACAATATCTTAAATGCTTCTGCGATATGATCGTTCCACGATCCTTGCGCTTTTAACAAATCTCTACAGAACTCCGGTGTAATATATGCAGCACCATCTGCGACATCGATACCACCCGAATATTGCCCTACAATAGAATCCACCTCTTCTTTATCTCGAATAACCTCTTCTTCTCCTAATCGATCTTCTACTTCCTTCTCCAGTTCTTCTGTTTTCATGTCGTAGAATTCGTAGACAAGAGTATTCTTAGTATCGCCGTTGTATCTTATTATACTTGATATATATGTAGACCTCAACAAACTGTCTTTGATAAGTTCAATTTGTTGAGAAGCAACTTCTTCATTTATTATCTCTGTGCAGCGGTATTCTGTCTTTGTCATAGCTCCTACAGATCCTGTAGACATCCAGCTCCCCAATCGCTTTGCCTAATCTGAATACGAATCCACAGGAAACCCGTTTTTATCTCTGGTTATTTTAAAAAATCCAGGGTTGCTAGTGAATACTTCACTTTCTCGTTTAGCCATTATGGATTTTAATACAAAATCTTCAACTATCATTTGTATTGCACACGATGCAGAACCGGTTGGACCTATCTAAACGCCTAATTCAGAATTAGTTGGAAATGCACTACACAATATATTTACAACACGCTTATCGAGAGACACGTTAGAATATACATTTCTACCGCCAGCTGTCTTCTCTACGGAAATTATTCCGCTGTCTGACAACTTTTCAAGTTCTACTTTTGTTAAAAAGTCCAAAGTATCAATAAGTATTTTTGTTTGTTGCTATATATCCAAGTTAAAGAATATTTCGTCGGCGTGCTTTAAAGCTTTCTCTGGAGTATTATGTTCATCGTCAGAAAACTTTATATATTCTCCGTTTATTATAACACCAGTAAACGTATTGAAATACTTTAAATTATCTTCATTTACTACTTCTTGACCGGCATTTATAACTCTATGTATAGCCCTATATACTGATTCGCGTTCGCATAATGCATATTCCCTTATCTGTTCGACCATAGAGCTCTTTGTTTTATATTCAAAATGTCCACTTTGACTTTTATGACCATATTGGTCAGCGACATCTTCGGCTCTATATATTTCAAAATTAGATCTAACTGACTGTTTAAACGAATCATATACGTGTTGGGTTATATCGTCCCTTCTTCCGGCAACGCCTCTATAATTCAATCCGGGTAGCGTTATACCATTCAATGCAAGAAACGCCTGAGAAGATTTATCTGCTGGAGTAGGCATTGGTAAATATCCGTTAAATATCGAAACAAACCTCATCATTAACGAATCCCTACCTCTATTTTCCGTATACGTAGACATCTAATCGGAATAGGTGTCTTGTATACCAGTATAAGTAAGCATTTTTAAATGAATGTTTCCGGCGTTTTTTACAATAATTGATCCAAGCCTTTCTCCATATTCTTTTCTTACTATAGAATAAGATGCGTCGTTAAATATAGGTTGAATTTCTTTAGGAACGTATTCTTTCTTTTCGTTTACACTGTTAAATAATTCACAAAACGTAGTAAACGTATTATCTTCTGCCATAGCGTAATATCGTTTGTTACCGACACCTATACCACTGATTTGTGTGTGCGACGTTTCGTACTATATTATCTAATTAGTAATATATATCAAGAAAGGATTTCCGCCTTCACCCTAGGCGTGAAGTCTATCCATTATAGACTAATTATCCTCTTGAATAAAAATCCATAACAGGTTTTTTAACTGATCTGATACCTATAAATATGTTCTAAGATCGTCAGATTTTATATTGTCTTCAAACAGTTGCTTCAATCCGTCATATCCAGCGTCACCATAATTGTCTAACAATATTCCATCAAACTGTGTTTCATTTAACTATATACCAATATGAGACAATATAAGGCGTATTCTTTCTTTGACTTGTGCTAAATGTACAGGATCCTATAAATTTGCATTTACCAGCTCTCCTCTAACACGTATTTGTAAATTTATTCTGCCGCTTTTGTTATAAGAAAGAAAGTTTATCAACCCATTTGCACCATACAAAAAGTCATAATCATCCTGCAATAACTTTTTGTTTTCTTTTGTGATATATGGATAGTTTTGCGAATCAAGATCTACAACTGGAATCTGTCCGTGTCTAAATGCTGAATCCCATTCGCCTAACATAGAATAAGATAGCTATTCGTACGACATATCATATAGGTTATACATTACGTCTCCATCGGAATCTTTAGTTTTGGATATTGTAAGGAATGTATATTTATACGAATGTAAAGACCTAAACATTTGATTTTTAAATCCTAATGCGTCTTCGTCATTTAGTTTATCCAATCGCTTCAACTTACTTTCTATTGCGGCAAACATACCCGATCCATTTCTGGCGCGCCTTTGAATAACATCTCGCATCTCTTTCTTTGTTTTACACGAATGTAATATATTTAACACGGTATTATATGCTATTCTTGCGTCGTAAAACCTATACATTCCATTTTGATCTCTTACGGGCACTGTCTTCATTTTACCATTATCGTCAATATATACTTTACTCAACGGAATGGTAGCAAAGAAGAATTTTACTTTTTCACTAGCTTTAGAGAACATTGAAAATTCATACGCGTTCTTGGTATACCTAGACGCATCTCCAGAATCAGAAGAATCTAATTCTGTTTCGTCAGAAGCCTCGTCTTCTAATTCCTACTTGTCGTATTTTGTAGATATTCCAGATATAGCATTGGCTACATCGTCGGCGACAAATGAATTCCACGTACTTTCTTCAGTAAGCTCACGTATAGATAAGGCCGATATATAAGGCATACTATTAAAATCAGGATTATCTTTATTTTCTTCTATATAATTCCTTAAATCTTCGTCTGACCAATATTTACCTTTATAGTGTGTAAAAGTAGCTCTAATGTATGCATCTGATTTTTTAATAGTATCCAACTTCATTGCAAACATATGCATGTCGGATCCGTCTGGTTTTATATCATAACTGTTCAGCGCTAAATACTTAAGAGATTCTATAGTTCTACTATACATCTCCGCGTCTTTTATTTCGTGGAGATCTATTCCGTTTATATTATAGCTGGATAACATATATTTATACTTATCCTAGAACTGTTGTGCGCGCTTTTGGATACTATTTCTGTACGCTTTGAATTTTTTGGATAATAGATTAGAAAATCTAAACGCTCCGCTGTGCATTGCAACGAACATAAGATAAGATGCACGCATGCCTGAATTTTTAAATACGTCGCCCAACATTTTTATTGTAGACATTGTCTTACGAATAAAATTGTCTTTTGGATTATATCTGTTTTTTATAAATAGCATATACAAGTCTGCAAGATATTCTCCAACCTGTCTGTCACTCATTTCTGGCTCATTAAGATAATCTCTCACCTACTTTCTTATATGGTTGACTATCTTTTCGGGCATAAGTATTTCAAACATTCTGTGAAAGGCTTCGTGATATTCTGTGCCAGCATCCGCTTTTCTCGAAAGGTGTATCAAATCCTTTTCACATACGCCAGCAATAACAGTATTAGAACTATATATTCCGAATACAGACGGAACAAGTTCATCTTCTATCACTGTTGCATTTGTAGCAAAGTCTTTTCCAAGAACACGTTGTATATACTACCTAGCGTCGTCATCATTTAACGGATTCTCAGACACCCCTTTTTGTAATCTAAATAGATTTGAACTTTTGTGTGTTTCACTATTCGATTCGTCAGTTATACTAGATGCTTCATTTTTAACATGTTGTGCAGTATAATATTCGTTTATCGCCTGTTCTTGATCTTGTTCAAGCATGTCTCCATCATCCTTATCTTGGATAAACTGCAAAACTTGTTGTTTAGTATAACCATTGTATGTAGTATCCTGTGTCTCTTGTCCTATAATAGGATTGTTTTCTTGATCCGGTTTCTGTGATGTAATCTCTCTTTCTGCAAATATTTGTTTTTTACTACCTCCTATACCGACACTGTTTATACTAATAAGCGGTGAATGCATGCCCTCAAACGTAGTAGTAACAATACCATTCTTAACCATCCACCCTATTCCGTATAATCCTCTTTTCGGATTATCTGGGTTAATAAAGTCTGATTTTTCAAACGTAAGAGTTCCTATATGTATTTTTTCTCCGTTCTTAAACAGTACATCCAGCATATCTGGCGACGCCATTGTTGCAAACGGAGAATTACTTCTGTCTCGCAAATTTACTTTAGCTACATCCGCGTCTATATAAATATTAGTATTTGCGAGTTTTCTCACAAATTCTTCGTATCCATACTCTGGATCGTTGCTAGTTAAATCGAATCCAGGATTGTCTTCGTCTGTAAATTCTCCAGTTGATTTGTTTGTACCAAATATATTTATACCAACCTTCGAATGATCATCATCGTCAATGTATATATAGTTACGTTTTCTTGTTTCAGTAGAAGCTTTGCTTAGCTCTTTGTTTATATACCAAGGCTTTATAAAAAGAGATATAACGTCTCTATTTTTTATGGGGATTTGCCTTCCGTTTTCAAATGTAAACGGACTATCTAAATCTCCATGTTTGCCAAGCAGTATATCAGCAACTAACCTAGCATTTTCCTCTCCTATTTTGACAGTTTCACAAATTATTGGTACTCCGTTTATTATACCGACCTACTTAGAAAATACGTCTCGCAAGTTTATTATTATCTTTCCCTGTATATTATGATATGCCGTTTTAACCTGACCGGTTTTATTGTCTTTTACAGGATAAGATGTGTCGATGTTTACGCGTATTGGTTTTCCTAAACCGCTCATCGAAAGACTAGCAGATCTTACAGAATACGTACCATCTGACTCTCTGTGGCCAAATCCAATGACATCTTGGTTATTTGCATCGCTTATGTCAATATTATATATACTGTCGCCAAACTACTCCATTATAAGAGCTTGCTCCGATATACTCTTAGGTTCGAGAGCTTTATTATGCATTATCTTGCCAGCCGTTTGCTAAAACGCGGTAACTACTATTTTTTCGTCAGCCTTTTTATTTTTATATGCGTATAATAAATCTTCATACAAGGCTCTTTTACGTTCGTCGTTATACGATGCTATAACAATTGGCATCTTTGGGTATCGTTTGCCTTTGTATATAACAGTAACAGTTACTCCCGGAGGAGTTTGGAGATTCATTATGTCCTCGATAGAAGAATTTCTATGTTCTTTTGACATTTCCAATTCCATCACCACGTTATCGTCGTTGCCAAATTCTTTAGATGTGCATAATTTCTATAATTCTACTAACTAATTGTATTCATCTTCTGTATAATTTACTAATTTATCACTTTCAAAATCTGTATACACTCCGTAATACAACTCCTAATACAGTCCTCCTTTTCCATCTGGCATTGGTATAGATATCGGATGAATTGGTGGCCACAATATGTTGTTGAAATTAGCAGGAGATGAATCCGGAGTTTCTTTTTCTTCTCTCCTTCTACGCCTCTGTTCGTTTAAAGCTTCTATTTCTGCCTATCTTCTCTTCTATTCTAAATCCTGTTCTAAATCTAATTGATACTATATTTTCTGATTAAATAAAGATATAGATTCTATTACAGAATTTATTTCTTTTATAGATGTATTATTGTTGTTAGATCTTGCAATTACATCTTTCGACAAAGATATAAGTCCGGAATATTCCTCTGCAAGTGCGTCGGTATGATTTGACAAAGAATTCCATACAGACGTAATAGTTTCTACAGCACTTGTTAGAACGTTTATACGTTCTGTAAAATTTTCTTTTGCACCTATTACTGTCTCTATTGTATCATAAAAATCAACAGGCAATACGTCCTCTGTAGGTAAACTTTCATCGGCATCTGTAGCCTTTATTATAGGTAAAGCTTTATTCTCTAATTGTTTAGACCTTAGGGTGGTTGGATATATCAACATATAATCCACACTTAAATCCTAATTTCTATTTATGAGTACGCAATATGTAGATAACTACATACTATATTGCTCTTCTGTAGTTCGTTTATACCCAGGCTATAGCTGTTTGTAAAAATTAACAATCTCTTCTTCGTCTTCCGCAGAAGTAATTTGTTCTACATCATGAAAAGATTTTCTAGATGTTTTGAAATCCACTATTACTATTTTGCCGGTATTCTTATCTACTAAAATCATATCGGTTTCTCCAGCTATAGATACTCCGGATTCAAAACTACGAGACCATATAATAGGGGTGGTTATAAATACATATTTACTGCTGTATTGTTTTTTAAACTTAGACGCTTTAGCACACAGGTTGTCAAATACGCCTCTATTTTCAAACACCTCACTTACTTTATACAGATGATTGTTGTATTCAAACTAGCTGTTCCACAATAAATCATATTCTTTATCGGTTTCGTTAAATGCCGGACTAAATAACATTCTGTGTACATAATCCAGTCCCTATCCTGTATAAAAAGCCGGATTTTCTTCTGAGTATTGTTCTAATACAACGCCTCTAATTATTTGTTTTCTATCCGCCTCATTTATATTTTTTATGCCACCGTAAGATTCTATGAATTTTACATAAGATTTTATATTAACGTATTGTTTGGCTTTTTCGTTAATATACTCCATCAACTAATCGTCGTTCAAATCATACAATCTTTTTATTTCATCGTCTTTTTTCTACTAAAAGTTATCCTTCTTCTAAGAACCTAACACGTCGTGTACACGGTTAAACATTTTATATTTTCCGCGTACCAATTTGAAATAATGCGTAGACGTGGTCATTTGCCTATCGAAAGAATCGTTACTGGTTATAATTGACGAAATTGATGATACAGCATTTTTAAAATCGATAGAATCTGACAGCGCTTTTACGTTTGATATTTGATCAGAGTTATCTAACTAAAGCTGTTGTTCGGTTCCATGAACAGGATTTTGTACAACCCACGTAAGTTTTGCTTTTTTAACTATAACCCAATGGTATAATCCATCTGGCATTTTCCTTCTTACAACCTCTCCGGGTTCGTATATACAATTATCCGCACTACTTTTATCTGCAGGGTTGGTTATATCAAATAGCTTTTCGAGGTTAGGCTGAGAATATATTACCTAAAACGACGATCCGGTATATGTTGCGTTTTCAGTAGTATTTGTTTTTATTAGTATTACATTTCCGGTATCTGTGGCAGACAATACTCCGCCATCAGTAACTTCTGAGCCAAGTCTGATAGTTTTATTATTTTGTTCTATATCGACGATAGATACAAATTCACGGTTCGGATTTATAGTGTCACATATTTTATTATACCGTATAAGCAAATCCAGCGTCTTTTTATTTCTAACCTGCTATAAAGGCAATACACCAAGATCGCTGTTTTCCAAGCTTAACAAATAAAAACTTGAGGCTTCTTCATCCCCGTCAAACAAATGACTCATTACTAATGAATCTGGGTTGGTAATATCCATAAGCTGTGTATACAGCTTATTTTTTTCTTCTTTGTTTTTTCTATCTTCTTCCGATTCAACAGCAGGTTGTGTATTTTTTTCGACGCTGACGTTTTCTCTAGATTCTTTTATCTACTTTGCCCTTTCTCTAAGAATGTGTAACTAATCGTCGGTATAATTTTCTTTTGTAAGGGTGTCGATTTCTTTTCCGCTTATGAAATCGTTTAACATTTCTTTTGAAAAACGAGTTCTAATGCGTTGTATGGCCTCATTAAGTTTGTCATCTTCCTCCCTTTGCTTTTTTTCTTCTTCTAGCTTGGCTTTTTCCTCTTCCGTTATTTGCTCTTCCGGTTCATTGGGTTCCTACTACTCTTCGATTATTGGTTCCTAAAGTGAAGGCTGTTCTTCAGCGACAGTATATTGACTTGAATTGTTATTATCTGTATAAAACTATTCCGCAGCATTGCGCTCGTATAATTCTCTTTCTCTGTTAGCAACGTCCTCTTCCATCTGCTAAGCCATAGCCTATAAATTAGCAGTGTCCTCTAGTTCTCTTTGATCGATCCTGTTTATTACATCTATCGCATTTCCCTTTTCGTATTTTACAGAATCTGAAGCCAGCTTAAAAAGTAATTCAAATCCGTTACCTATTTCGTCTTTATTTATATATTCTTTTTTTGATTTTCCAGCTTCTTGATCTTCAACTTCTTCGTACGCAATGCCCATAAATTCGTCCTATTCTTTACGTCTTTCAAGGGCCTCATTTTGCAATTTGTCTCTTAGCGTTAACGCATCTACAAATTTATCATATTGGTTTTGCCAATATTCTACAGAAGTTGTACCATAATTACCATTATCGGGATTGAACGCTAGATTTGGAAGTTCTTCTATATTTTTCTAAATAAGAAGATTTAACATGTCATACTTGCGCTAAGTAGGAGTGTTTTCATCCATTCCTAACTTATCGCATACATCATCCAGCATATCGTGAACGCGTTGTATTCTAGAAGTGATAGATGCAGCTTTTTTGTGTGCATCATCCATATGAACAGCTAAGTTATTTAAATAGTTAAGCTGATTAAACAGAGATTGCACTGTAGCGGATGCTAACAACTATGAATATTCTTCATTAGGAGAACCAACGGATTCGAACATTTCAGTGAATCGCTTTACTTCCTTTTCTTGTTCATTGTACTGATCTATTGCTTCGCTAGTTCTATCGTCAGCTGCAATAGATATTGCAACGAATTTGCTATATGCGTCTACATCATTCGGATCTATCCCATTTGCCACAGCTGCTTTTTCTGTCAATGGGTTTTTAGCAAATCCAGCAACTTTGGCATATCTCTTTTTTTCTTCGTCTATAAAAGATTGGTCAAACGGACGATCTTCTTCGTTCATACTATCAAATCCTTGTTGTATAGTATCAAACGCCCTTTCTACCATATACAGCTTGTTATTAATCGCCTGTCCAGCATAATATCTATCGGCTATATATCTTTTATCTGTTTGCACCTTCTACGTCATTAACTCTCCTAGAAGTTGTGCAGAAGCAGGTACTGTTCTGCTATATTCTCCTGCGGCATTAAACACGTTCATTAACGCAGACTACCCCCATCCTCCTATCATACCGGAGCGAACGGATTCTATTAACTGCGGATCAGAAGTACCCAATAAACCAAATGTAGTGACGCCGAGTATTCCTTTTAATCCGCCTTCATAACCAGCAATAGCATCATTATACAATATTTCTCCGGTTCCGTCAGAATATAATCCTTCAAATTTAGAAGCTTCTTGTTGATTATAATATTGTTTACCTTCTTCAACGCCTTCGGAGATAGAAGACGCCGTCACTCTTTTGGCAAAATCTCCTGAAACTTGCTTTAATTTTGCGTGCTTTGTAGCTTTAATTATAGCCTTTCTTTTTTCGGCTATATCCATCATTTTTTCTGGCTTAAGATATATCATTGCGTCGGCAATACCCTATATCTAATCTGCTATTTCTTGCCCAAGTTTTGTTTTCAAAAATCCCTTTTTTGCAGCAGATGCGGCAATTTTTCCAGTAGCTTCTATCGCTGCACCAATTGGAGCGACAACAGGAGATATCAAAGAACCAACTTTAAGTCCAGTAGATGTATACTTTTCTACAGTTTTTCCAGCATTTGTTACACCGTCTTGTATGCTTTTTAGCGTACTATGGCTATCTAAAAAAGAATTATACTTTCTAGATATCGGCCCCAATCTAGTTCCTTTCGAACCTATACTAAACGGCATAGACATAAGAACTGCATCCGCAAAGCTATCCCAATTGACAGCCATCATATCTTTATTGTAGAGATTGCGAGTGCCGCGTACACTTCTCGCCCTTGCCTTCTGTGCATCCTAATTGTCGGATTCCCACTGATGCATCAAATAATAATCCAATATTTTTTCGGGATCGGTTAATCCTGTTTTTTTACTTCCTTCTTTTATAAAGTCTTGGTATCCTTTTTCATCAGAATTAAATAAAGACACGAATTTATTTTTGGAAAACTCAGAAACTTCGCCAGCATTCTCAGATGCGCCAGATCCTTGATTTAAAAAATATGTTGTGCCAAAACCACCAACAGCTGCTGCAAATGCTGATAATGATCCCAAAACCGTAGACGCTCCTGCGGCAGCAGATGCCAAACCACCTGCCGCCAAACCAGCGGCAGTTGATAAGACTAAATTTCCAGGAGAAGATAAAGATCCTGCAAAAATATTTGGAAGTTTGTAAAAATTAAAACCTTCTTCCTGCTCCTTTTTTCTCCAAAACGCAAGATCATCTTTTGAAAGCATGTTATACCATTTTTCTGCCTATTCCATATTTTGGTCATATCCACGCTTCCAAACATCTAATTGTCCTCCAATTCTATTGCCATCTCTGTCTTTATTGCCGTATAGAGCATTTCTATATGACTCAAAGATAGACATATTCTGGTCGTACGAATTTTCATCAGATACTCCTGCCAACAATTTATCTACGTGCTATATAGATCCGCCTAACAAAGAACCGCCTTCTGCACCTTCAAACCAATCTTCTATGTATCTGCCAACAACATCATCTGCTTTCTCTGTTATTGGATTTATTCCGCCGCCTGTAAATAGAAAACTATTCGACCCTCTGAGTTTTAATTCTTTTAATATTTTATTTCCTTCATCGGCATAAATATAATCCGGTTGAGATAATAAATTAGCTAATTCTTCCTGCAGCTGATTAGAAATTTCTTTATTTCCAGACGCGTCAGCCTGTCGTATACCAGTGGTAAGGGCCTCTTGCAATTGTTGCTGTTTTAAATATTTTTCGGCTTTGTCTACAAGTTGAGAAGTTTCCTATGCAAGTTCTATATTTCCAACTCTTGAATTAGCCTGATAAGTATTTATCCATCCAAATAAAATATCGCGTGCAGCAGATAAGCCTTCATCTGATTTTTTACTCCAGGGAGACAATTTAACTTCTTTATCAGGTGTTTTATTCTCACTCCACGGCGATAATTTAGTTTCTTTATCGAGTTTTTTGTTTTTATTTTGCAGAGTACGGCTTTTTTTGTCTATAGTTTTGTCTTCGCTTTGCGGCTCATCTAAATAATCTTGCGCATATTTCTTTTCTAGTTGCTCATCAATATGATCAAGATCATATTTAAATCTATCACCATACGAAGTATTGCTGTTTACAAACTTCTGTAAAACAGTATTATATTGCTCTGATGTAGATATACGGTTAGCTTCTTGTATATTTAAACCTCTTCGTGGCTTATTATCTTCGTATTGTATCATAGTCATTCATAATAATTTAATCCAGCGTTGTGAGTGGATGAAAAACCTAAACCTGAATTAGTGCGTGATGTCTATAAAAGATTATTTCCATGCAGTTTTGGACGTGCATCGTAATGTTGTACATTATTAGAATTTATAAAAGGTTTTACTGCACTCGGTTTCCCAAAATGTGGTTCAGAAATAGTTTTTAAACCTTCAGCAACTCTAGACATTGGTATCTTCACACGTTTTACATTTACGCCATCGTTTCTACCTTTTGCGTTTCCTTTTTCATCAAGTTTAACCATTGTTGCATTATAATACATCTGATATTTGCCGTCTATGTATCCAAATTCTGCTCCGCCGGACATTTTTAAACTTACGTCATCGGATCCAACCCAATTTAATACATTTTTATTAGATTGGTCCCGTGATGTTTTTTTCTTTGAGTGCGAATTATATGCATTATTCGAAGGAAAATCATTTTCAACAACGACATCTAGTATAGGACTTCCAGGACTTACAACAATATCACCTTTTTTATTTTGTTTTACTCCGTACGTGTTCTATACATCTATAGACGCAACACCGGCATTTACTCCATCGGCATTATTTTCTAGTTTTATTAATGCTGGCTTTCCTAAACTATCGGAAAGATCTAATATTGTCTTTCCTTCGCCAAAATAATTTCCGTTTCTATAATTTCCAGGAGAAGAATATAATCCAAACTGGTTTGCTAAATTAGAAAAGGCATAATTAAACATGGTTGTTTGCACATCGTATAGTGCATTGGTATCTGTATCACCGCCGTTACCAGTTTTACCTTTATTGCCGGATTTTAAATTAGCTTTAGCCACCTGAAATGCATGATCCAACTCCTACAACCTTTTTTGTTGCTGGTATTTTATCTCTAATTCTGCACGTTTATCCAAATCATAATCAAGCTGTCCTATGCGCCACCTACTAGCATCGACAGCATCATCCATGAGTTGATTATAAATATCAGTATTTGTTAAAGAAGTGGTGTCGCCTCTGCTTTGTTTGTCCGCAATCGCTTTCTGTTCTGCTTTATATAAATGAAAAGCATAATTGGGATCACTGGCTAATCCTGGCATATAATCCTAAAGAGCGTCTTTAATCATATCTTCAGATATGCCAGTATATTTGTTAGAAGGATCATATTTTATTCCTGGCTGAATACTACGTACTTGACTTTCACTAAGCACGCCAGGCTCAATTGCTTTTACCGTATCATACACAAGATCTTGCAATGTCTGGAACGTAGGAATAGAAGATACGTCGAATACCTTTCCTCTGGTCTAATCGCTCTATCCCCATTGTGATAGATCGTCTATACCATAATTAACCTTCCACCACCATCTATCAAATTCTGGGTTTTGAGTTTTACGAGAAGCTGCTACTCTAAGAAACGTTTTCGCATTTTCAGCGTTCTGCTTCCATTGTGCCATCTACCCATATGGTCTAGCAGCTATAAACTGCTAGACCAAAGAACGACCTTCTGGACTTCTAAGCAAATCTATTCCGCGAGCCTGTGCTTCAGAAAACAACTTATTCATTGCTCCAGTAGTGGCATTATAATAGTTCAGCATATCTTCTTCTATAGGGCTTATAAAGTCTCCATACTCTTTACCGAACTCTTTAATATCCGCTAAACCCTATTTATATTCATCTCTTAGCGCATTTATGTAATTGTTTTGCGCTGCTAAAACCATTTGTGCCGTCGTCGGGTCAAATGTAGATATATGATTATACCCAACCGGCTATTCTAATCCTAATATTGTCATTTTTTACTATATCCATTTGCAATTATAAACGGCAAGAGAGCTTTTATTTTATCATTCTATACAGACTAATTATATATGTTAAGCTCTCTATTTTGTATGTCCCTTGCATCCATATAGTTTAGATATTTTATTACATCTCCAATCATTCCTCCAAACGCATCGTGAATATTTTTAGTATATTGTGCTATACCATTTTCTTTTGCTGCGTTCTGTTGTTGCTGTATTTTGAAGAAGTTCTAAAGGGCATTCATTCTAAGCTACTGATTCTAAGTGCCAAGGCTAAACATCTTATCTGCAAGACGCACATTGCGGTTGTAGTTTTCTTCTTCTGCAGTAGTATATAATTTAGCTGCCTGCGCAAGTGCTTTGTTGAAGTTATCCTGCTGCTATAACACTCT
>AUXO014363372.1_pt1 | contig 24559 bp, 23 predicted proteins | sample 768731 | NCBI WGS metagenome assembly AUXO01 (sample SAMN02715735, study PRJNA202380) | gut metagenome | biome: sheep rumen | host: Ovis aries | place: New Zealand: Palmerston North | reverse complement strand
GAACATTACGCATCTCTGGTTTACAGACCTGCTGAAAATACGCTCAGGTTTGACCGTTCCAATTCCGGAACAAGAAGAGCTACAACACATACAAAGAAATGTACTCTTCCCGATAGAAACGGCGAATTGAAACTGCGCATCATCCTTGACCGTTACAGCTGTGAAGTGTTCATCAACGACGGTGAAAAGGTTATGTCAAATATGATCTTCACCAGCCCGAAGGCTGAAGGAGTCAGTTTCATCAACCTGACCGGATCCGTATTTATCGACGTTGAAAAATACGATCTGGAATTAGATTGAACTATGAGAGCTGCTTAAAAGCAGCTTTTCATTTATACAGTGTCTGATTGCACTGTTTTTTTTTTGAGGACTTACACAACAAAAAACTGATGCCGTTTCTGACATCAGTTTGAGATACGCATTTTTTTACAGTACTTCGACCAGTTCGATCAGGAAGTTCAGTTCTTTTCCTGCCATTTCATGGTTGGCATCAAACGTGATCATTGTTTCTGTTTTTTCTGTGACTGTTACAGGGAATGCCCTGCCGTTCATATCCTGCAGATATACCCTCTGTCCTTTTTCAAGGCCTTCAGATCCGGGAAGGTCTGACATCGGAACAGTGATCACCTGTCTGGGATCAGGCATGCCATATGCCTCTTCCGGCATCAGATGAACGTTCTTTGTTTCACCGACTTCCATATCTGCTACAGCAGCGTCGAATCCTTTGATCATCATCCCTGCTCCGCAGATGAATTCCAGCGGCTGTCCGCGGTCATAGGAAGAATCAAACTGTGTTCCGTCATTCAGTGTTCCCTTGTAGTGTACACGGCATGTCTTGCCGACGTTTTTGCCGGTAAATGCCGGCTCTGCTCCGCCGCAGTGTCCGCAGCATTCATGATCATCGTCATGGTCATGTTCACCGCAGCACTCATGATCTTCTCCATGATGATCATGGTGATCACATGTAATATCTGCAGAAGTCAGTTCACCTTTCAGGTATGCTTCAACAGCCTGGTCTGCATCACCCTGTGCACCGGAACATACAGTGATTCCTGCACCCATAAGTGCATTTTTAGCACCGGCACCCATACCGCCACAGATCAGTACATCAATATCCTGCTGTGCAAGCAGACCTGCCAAAGCACCGTGGCCAATGCCGTTTGAAGAGATCACTTCAGAAGAAATGACTTTTCCGTCTTCAGCTGTATATACTTTGAAGCTCTCTGTTCTTCCAAAATGCTGGAATACATTTCCGTTTTCATATGTTACTGCAATCTTCATTTCAATTTACCTCATATTATCCATTATATCGGAAATGAATGAAAAGCCAACCAAAGAAAACAGGTCCTGTATGAGAGAACCTGCTTATGAACGTTATGACTCCTTTGTTCTGATATTGACGACAGCTTTTTTCCCGCTTCCGTTCTCAGTGATCGTTACCTTGGATCTGCCGGCTGTCATACCTCCGGTGATCTTGATCTCTGCACGATATCCTCCGCTTGAATTCCTGCTGATTCCTGTCAGCCTCGGGCCGCACTTGGCAGGATCTGAGGATTTGATCGTAAGTGACTGAGGTTTATGATCAAAATCAGCATATAAGGTAATTGTCTTGTTCTTGGATACGGCAACTGTTTCATCAGTTATGATCTTTTCTGTTCCTCCGGAAAGGAGTACTGACATCGTCATACTGCGGATAGGCTCCTGCAGATAGATCTTCCGCTTATCATAATGTCCTGTCCCGTCCATCGTTTCCGCACGGACTGTGATATAACCGGATGAATAGCTTGTAATATCAAGCTTGCTGAGAAGTTTTGATGATACTGTGATCTTCCCGGCTTTTGATATCTTGATCAGCTTCATTTCCTTCACCAGATCAAGACAGTCATAACCGTTGAGAACTGCCTGCTCAAGGCTCCATTTCACGGTACTGACAGTCGGCTTGCCGTAGACCTTCCCGAGCACAGCTGTCAGCGTACATGTTTTGCCGATCACCATGGAATTGGTGTCATCAATAATATTCACGTTTTTTACCGGAACAGTCAGGAAGATACCGGATGAAGGCATCGTGACCTTCACTTTGACTGCAGCCTTTTTGCCTGAGCCATCGGATGCTTTGCATGTGATGATCGTTGTGCCTGCTTTCAAAGCTGTCACCGTACCATCTGACGCAACTTTCGCTACTTTAGGCTGACTGGATGTCCAGATCGGTCTTGTCTCTGCCTCTCCGATAGCTGTCGTCAGGACAGCACTCAGACTGATCACATTGTCTGTCTGATCTGTCTCGGGCAGATCTGCCGCATAGGCTGATGCAGACCGGACCGGTTCATTATTCATCAATACTTTAACGGATGTTACTTTATGGCATACTGTAACAGCATACTCACCTTCCACACCTGATCCGTCTTTTGCGGCAGCCCGTACTGTGATCACAGTACCTTCCGGGATGCCCTTCTTGACACTCAGCAATCCGGTTTTATCGATCGATGCGTAACTCTGATATACCGGATCGGATACATCAGCGATGCTCCATGAGACCTTCCTGTTGTTTGCTGTTTTCGGCAGGACAACAGCTTTCATCTGCAGTGTCTTTCCAGGCAGAATACCGCTTCTGCCTGCCATGGTAATACTGTCGGAAAGCCGTTTGACCGTGACCTTGCATTTTGCTTTTTTCACTGTGTTTTGGAACTTTATCTTCAGCCAGATATATGTTTCTCCTTTTCCGGCTGCTTTGACTATACCGTTCTCATCAACAGAAGCGATCTGTTCGTTGTCAGAATACCATTGATAATCATCCGGTCCGTATTTGCTCAGATCGACTTTTGAGCCGTCTTCCAGCGTGATCTCTTTGACCCCGACTTCCGCAGTTCCGGCATTCAGTTCTGAATAACCAAGTGTCATTCTTGTATTGATCAGACTGATCTTTTCGATCTTCTGATCCGTTATCGAAGGAACCGGACCTCCGGTCCTGACCTGCAGGGATGAAATATCACTGATCACTCCGGTACCGCTGATCACAGCTGCCTTGACTGTCAGTACTGTATTGTACGGCAATCCGGACAGATCTGTTTCTTCGGTATACACGTCACCGCAGACAACCTTTTTATTTCTGACAGCCGGTTTCTTACCATCCAGTGTATAAACGATCATTGCTCTGTCATCCGGATCAACTGCGCTGATCGACAAAATATTGGTATCGCTGTCGAAGGAGATCAGCGGAGCTGACTCTTTTTCTCCGAACAGCTTCTTCAGAGAAACGATACCGGCACCCATCTCTCCTTTCACAGATGAAGATCCGGCTTTTATAATACGCTCCATCTGATCCGGTGCTGTATAGCCATATGCGCTCATATAGAGCGCTGCGCTTCCTGCCGCAACAGGTGATGCCATTGAAGTTCCATTCATCGTACGGTATGCCGATGTCGATCCGTAACGATAATATGACGAACTGATCTCAGATCCGGGAGCGGAAATATCACACCAGTCCCCGTAACATGAATAAGGTGCTCTGCCGCCTGTTCTTCCGACTGCAGCCACGCCGATCACGTGATCGTACGCTGCGGGATAGCATTTCACATTTGTGCCGTAATTTCCCATTGCGGCAAACATCGTAGTTCCTGATTCATAGGCTTCTGTCACAGCATCCTGAACTGTCTGACTGTAGGAAACAGTTCCGAAACTCAGGTTCATGATCCATGTGCCGTCTTCAGCAGCCATCAGAATAGCTTCTGCAATATCAGCTGCTGCAGCAGAGTTTCCTCTGAATACATTGTAGGAATAGATCGTAGTATCCGGTGCTATTCCGGCACCCCCTGCTCCATTGCCCAATGAGCCGGCAATGATTCCTGCAACATGTGTCCCGTGTTCATTGGAGGGACTTGTTGAAATATTGCCGACAGGACGAAGCACGACCTTTCCTGAAAGTTCTTCATGGTTTTCCTGAACGCCTGAATCGATGACAGCTACCTTCACTTCAGGACTTCCTGTTGTAACGCCCCAAGCCTCAAATGTACCGATCATATCATGGTACCACTGCCAGCAGTACGATTCCTGTGTCGTATATGATACCTGCTTTAATAAAGGATCTGGGGCTTCAAGCGTATCGATCCAATATTCCCAGTCTGTCTTTTCAGGTACCTGAACAGATTGCAGCTGTGATCCCTGTACGATCATTTCAGGCTCATCATCAGCCGGTTCATCCAGGTATATCAGCCAGTTCGCATCGACTGCAGGCAGGACAGAATCAGGATCCATACCTGTTTCAACAGCTTCATATACGTTCATCCCGTCTTCAGGAAGCCGTATTACCGCTACATGCGTGCTGTACGATATCAGTTCTCCTCCATAAGCGATGGCAGCCTGTCTGGCATATTCCTCAGATTCCGCGATCAGCGTGATCTCATCTGCTCTATAGTCTGTGCCCTCTGTTTTCTCAGACAGCATTTCAAGTACCTGGTGCTCAGCCATCTGCTGTTTTCTCACCAGCTGTTCTTCAGTGATCTCAAAATACGATTCTTCTTCAGTATCCTGGATATCACTTTCTTCTGAAGGAATCGGCTCCGGTTCCTCAATCTCAGCTTCCTGCTCAGGCAGCTCTTCCTCTGTTTCAGCTTCAGCAGGCTCTTCTTCCTGATCAGTCCCGATCAGCTCCGTTTCTTCATTATTTGTCTCCGGCAAAACCTCTGTACTGAGTTCTCTTTCTTCAGCAGGCTCTGATGTTTCTGATGGTTCTGTCATTTCTTCCGCATGCACAGGAAAAGCCTGTGCAGCCAAACATATCATCAGCAGAAATGTTGTATATCTTTTCATGGTGCCTCCTGAATCATTCAAATCATGCAATCGTACAGTTTGCGGAACAAAGCCAGATTTATCTTTGCTGTTGATGATACCGCCCATACGCAGAACGGCTCTTGCTGTTATTTTACAATATTGCCTGCCTGCATTGTATCTTTATTGCCGCTTTGCGCTGTATTTGCAAAGAAAAAAGACAGTCCGCTGATTATGGACTGCCTTCTGAATAGTTTCGAATCTACAGATTCCTTCCGGATACACTCAGTCGATTCAGAGCCTTTTCCAGTGCGATCCTTGCACGCTGTATATCCAGGTTCGGATTGTTGGCCGCAAGTCTCTTCTCTGCACGCTGTCTTGCAGATTCTGCACGTTCAACATCGATCTCTTCCTTCGACTCGACCGCATCTGTCAGGATTTCAGCCAGATTATCACGGAAGTAGAATAACCCTCCGGCTACAGCATATTCCTGCCTGCCGGTAGTTTCTTCCGCTGTCATCTTTCCGATCTTCAGCATCGTTACCAGCGGCATATGATTCGGGAGAATTCCCCTTTCACCGTCTGTTGTTACGATATTGATGATCGAAGCGTCCATTTCTTTATATACTCCCTTCGGAGTCACGATGCGGCAATGAATCATCATTTCAGTGTCTCTGCCTTCCTGACTACATCTTCGACTGTGCCGACAGACATGAATGCCTGTTCAGGCAGATCATCATATTTACCGTCAAGAATTTCACGGAAGCTTCTGACTGTTTCCTCGACAGGTACATATACGCCCTTGATACCGCTGAACTGTTCAGCAACTGAGAACGGCTGTGAGAGGAAGTTACGTACACGTCTTGCGCGTGCAACGATCTTCTTATCTTCTTCACCAAGTTCTTCCATACCGAGGATCGCGATAATATCCTGCAGTTCCTTATATCTCTGGAGGATCTGCTGTACTTCACGTGCTACTTCGTAATGTTCTTCACCGATGACCAGCGGATCCAGGTTACGGGAACCTGATGCCAGCGGATCAACTGCCGGATAGATACCTAATGCGGCAATGCTTCTTTCAAGGACCGTCTTGGAGTCCAGATGAGAGAATGCTGTTGCAGGAGCAGGGTCTGTCAGGTCATCTGCAGGCACGTAGATAGCCTGAACAGATGTAATGGATCCTTTATCAGTTGAAGTAATACGTTCCTGCAGCTGGCCCATTTCCGTTGCCAGAGTCGGCTGATAACCGACGGCACTCGGCATACGGCCAAGCAGAGCGGATACTTCAGAACCTGCCTGTGTGAAACGGAAGATGTTATCAATGAACAGCAGCACATCCTGATGTTCTTCATCACGGAAGTATTCTGCCATCGTCAGAGCGGACAATGCAACACGCATTCTGGCACCGGGTGACTCATTCATCTGACCATATGTCAGAACCGTATTCTTCAGGACGCCTGATGTCTTCATTTCATAATACATGTCATTGCCTTCACGGGTTCTTTCACCGACGCCCGCAACAACGGAACGTCCGCCGTGTTCAATTGCAATATTATGGATCAGTTCCTGCATCAATACTGTTTTGCCTACTCCGGCACCGCCGAACAGACCGACCTTACCGCCCTTGGAATAAGGACAGAGCAGGTCAATGACTTTGATGCCTGTTTCCAGGATCTCTGTTGTTGTCTGCTGCTGAGCAAATGTAGGTGCTTCTCTGTGGATCGGCATCTTTTTCTTAGCGTTTACCGGACCCAGTCCATCGATCGGCTGACCAAGGACATTAAACATTCTTCCAAGCACCTCATCACCTACAGGTACCGAAATCGGTGCTTCGGTGTCAAGGCATTCCATTCCGCGCATCAATCCGTCGGTAGAAGACATAGCAATACAGCGCACGATATCGTCACCGATATGCTGTGCGACTTCTGCAGTCATCTGATGATCTCCTTCTCCGATCAGAATTGCATTACGGATAGACGGAAGATCATTCGGATCAAAGCGGATATCGATGACAGGTCCAATAACCTGTACAATTTTTCCTGTTTTGCTCATATACGCCTACCTTCTTTCTAGACAGCTGCGGAGCCGCCGACGATCTCGGTGATCTCCTGCGTGATCGCTGCCTGTCTTGCTTTGTTATATTCGAGCCTGAGACTGGAGCTGAGTTCATCAGCATTGTCCGTAGCTGTTTTCATTGCAACACGTCTGCTGCCCTGTTCTGCAGTTGTGGATTCCATCCAGTCTGCATAGACAACATCATGGATCATCATCGGAATCAGCTGGTCCAGGATCGTCTGGGCATCCGGTTCGAACAATGTTTCCACATAATCGCTTGTTTTTTCCTTCACTTCTGTTGGTGCAAGGCTGCAGGGAAGAAGCTGATCAATCTCAGGTACGAAACTCATCGTATTGACAAAGCGTGTATACAGCAGTTCAACTGTTCCGACTTTGTTATCCCTGTACATGTTGATGCCGTCATCAACCAGATCTTTCAGTTCAAGAAATGTCATACGGTCAGAACTGATCGGGTATCCATTGATCAGATTGAACCCTTCCTCTTTCAGCTGACGGTAAAGTGATGTCCCGACCAGGATCACAGGGTCCTTTTTATCAAGCTTTTCTCTAGCCAGTTTAACAACATTCTGATTGTAGCCGCCGCACAGTCCAAGGTCCGAACAGAAGATGATCGTAACTTTTGCATCAGAACTTTTGGGTTCAAGATATGTGCATTCAACACCGGGGTTGTTTGCGACGATCTCATCGACCGTATCCTGAAGCCTCTGTGCATACTGCCTGTTGGCTTCCATAGCGTTGCGCTGTTTCACCAGTTTGGCATTGGCGATCATTTCCATTGCCTTGGTGATCTTGCGCGTGCTGTTAACTGATTTGATCCTTGTACGAAGTGCCTGCTTCGATGCCGCCATATCAGTTCACTCCTTTTACAAGTCTAAACTGTCTGAGTGCCTCCGCCATAGCAGCGTGAACCTTTTCAATCAGTTCAGGGCTCAGAACACCTGTCTCCTCTATTTCGTTTACAACGTCTTTTGCGTATTCGTGGAAATAACGATGCATATTGCGTTCGAAGTCTCTGACATCTTCCGTATTTACATCATCCAAATAGCCGTTCTTTGCGGCAAACAGTGACAGTACCTGGTCGCACATGGACATCGGCTGGTACTGAGGCTGCTTCAGAAGTTCGGTCAGCTTTGCGCCGTGATTCAGGATCTTCTTGGTTGCTGCATCCAGGTCAGAACCGAACTGTGAGAATGTCAGCATTTCATGGTACTGTGCAAGATCCAGCTTCAGGGATGAAGAAACATTCTTCATTGCCTTTGTCTGCGCATTGGAACCTACACGTGATACTGACAGACCGCTGTCAACTGCCGGACGGACACCGCTTGCAAACAGGTCTGTCTGCAGGAAGATCTGACCGTCTGTAATTGAGATGACGTTTGTCGGGATATATGCCGAAATATCACCTGCCTGTGTTTCGATGATCGGAAGTGCTGTCAGGGAGCCTCCGCCAAGTTCATCGGAAAGCTTCGCTGCACGTTCCAGAAGACGGCTGTGCAGATAGAAGACATCACCGGGGAACGCTTCACGTCCCGGAGGCCTTCTCAGCAGCAGTGACATTGTTCTGTAAGCTACAGCATGCTTGGACAGATCATCATAGATGATCAGGACATCTTTGCCCTGTTCCATCCACTCTTCACCGATCGCACATCCTGCATACGGTGCAATATACTGCAGAGGCGCGCTTTCCGAAGCAGAAGCATTGACGATCGTCGTATACTCCATTGCATCGTTTTCACGCAGCTTCTGAACCAGTCTGGCAACAGTACTTTCTTTCTGTCCGATCGCTACATAAATGCAGTTAACGTTTTTGCCTTTCTGGTTGATGATCGTATCGATCGCAATCGCTGTTTTACCTGTTTCACGGTCGCCGATGATCAGCTCACGCTGACCCTTTCCGATCGGAATCATTGAATCGATAATTTTCAAACCTGTCATCAAAGGCTGGAATACGCTCTTCCTGGTCATAACACCGGGAGCTACACGCTCGATCGGTCTTGTTTTGCTGGAAGCGATCGGTCCGCCGTTATCGATCGGCTGTCCGAGTGCATTGACTACTCTTCCGAGCATTGCATCACCGACCGGGACTTCAGCAATTCTTCCAGTTCTGCGAACTTCGTCGCCTTCTTTGATCAATGTATCATTACCAAGCAAAACGGCACCGATATGATCTTCTTCCAGGTTCAGCACCATTCCTGTGACGCCGTGAGGGAATTCCAACAATTCAGAGGACATCGCCTTATCGATTCCCTGGACCATTGCAATACCGTCACCGACACTGATTACATAACCGACATCGTCGGAATGTATTTTCTGATCATAGTTCCGGATCTGTTCTTTAATCAGAGCACTGATCTCTTCCGGTCTGATCTCTTTCATACCTGTCCTCCTCTCAGCAGAGCTTCCTTCATACCTTCAATACGCCGTTTCATCGACACATCTGTAATGTTGTTTCCGACTACGACCTTTATCCCTGCTATGAGCTGCTCGTCAATCTGATTTTTCAATACGATTTCTTTGCCTGTCTTTTTCTCCAGAGCACCCTTGATCTTTGCCATAGCTTCATCATCCAGTTTTCTTGCAGAATAAACCACAGCTTCCTGAATGCCCAGTTCTTCATTGGCTTTCTGGATCAGAACACGCAGGATTTCCTTCAGGTAATCCATACGTCCTTTATCAATCAGGAGATTCATGAAGCTGACCATATATTGATCATATGCGTCTGAAAAAACCCGATTGATCAGATCTTTCTTTTCTTCTTTCGTAACTTTGACAGCACGGAAAAAATCCAACAATTCCGGAGTATCTTCCGTCAGCTGAAGAATACTTTCCGCCTGCTGTTTTGTTTCTTTTACTGTGTTCTCGTCAAACGCAAGTTCGAACAGCGCTTGTGCATAGCGCTCGGAAATCTCACTGCTCATTGCCGGTTGCTTCCTTTACAAAAGCATCAACCGCCTGACGGTCAAGATCTGCATTGCTCTGGTCGGAAATAAGTTTTCCAGCCGCAGCCATAGCGACTTCGATCATTTCCTGACGCATGGAACTGTACATTTCCTGACGTTCAGCCTGTATCTGTTCACGTGCTTTCTTACGTTCAGCATCAGCTTCTCTGGATGCCTGTGTAAGAATCGATTCCTTTTCGTCCTTTGCCTGACGGACAGCAGCACTGACAATTTCCTCCGCTCTGTCTGAAGCTTCGTTCAATTGTTCCATTGCCTTTCTGCGGTCGCTCAGAGCATCCTGTTTTGCCTGTTCGCTTTCAGCAAGATCTGCCTGCATTTTTTCTGCGCGCTTCGCGAGGAAATCCTGCACGGCAGCCCACAGAAAATGCTTCATCAGCAAAAACAGAACCAGAGTACTGCATAGCTGCACGATCATCGTCAGAGGGTTTGGCAGCAGCTGTCCTACAATGTCAATATCTATCATTGCAGAACACCTGTATTAATATACAAACATCAGAAGAATGGAAACCAGCAGTCCATAGATTGCACATGTCTCGGACAACGCAATACCAAGAATCATTGTTGAACGGATCTTTGATTCTGCTTCCGGGTTTTTGCCGATTGCATCGCATGCGTGCGCAGCAACTTCACCTTCGCCTCGACCGGTCATCATACCTGTCATAACTGCCAGACCAGCACCAATTGCGATTAAACCATGATTGATATCCATAAATAGCTCCTCCTTTTTTAAGCTTGTTTTTTAACTTCTTCGGGAATATCGTTACCAACAAGGACAACTGTCAATGTAACAAAGACAAGTGTCTGAATAAATCCTGAGAACAGGTCGAAATAAGCATGCAGGATCGGTGTCAGGATCGGGGCAAGGAAATTGAAACTGCCCGATGCTCCGAACAATCCTGCGATCGAGTTCGACAGGAACTGGCAGAATGAATAGATCAGCTGCATCATGATTCCGCCGCAAAGTATATTGCCGAACAAACGAAGTGACATTGATACCATTGTCGAGAATTTGCCGAAGATGTTCATCGGCAGCATGATCGCGATCGGTTCAATGAAACTATGAAGATAGCCTCCGATTCCTCCGTACTTCAGTTCTACATACTGTATTACAAGCCATGTAATAATGGACAGCAGCAATGTGACACTGAGATTGGCTGTCGGAGAGGAGATACCGAACAGACTGATGATGTTGCATACAAAGATATAAACGGCGATCGAGAGAACATACGGAGCATATGATTGTGCAAATCTTTCTCCGCAGTTATCCTTGACCATGTTATATATTGTTTCAACACCCCAGATGACCGGTACAACAATTCCCTTTGGTTCAGCCAGCGGATCTGCGCTTGATACTTTTTTCGACAGAACAACAATCAGAATTCCGATGATCGCTGTGACCAGGATGATCGTAAATACATCTGTCTGAACTTCCATATTTTATTCATCACTCTCCTTCCGCGGTAATAGTGCTTCTACTGTTATTGTCATTTTGATGATCAGCAGACCGGCAGCACTTGCAAATATATTCATATGCTCCGGCAGTTTGACTGATATGATCATAACAGCTGCCATCAATGCATAGTTTATCAGAAAATGCAGAATTCCTGTCCCTTTTTCTGCATATCCTCCGTCAACTACGCTGTTCCAATAACGGTCATTTCTGAAATACAGCAGGATGCCGATCAGGGCACCTGTTAGAAATCCGGCAGCGTATTTCGGATGAATCAATCCTGTCAGTGCACCGAGAACTACCAGGATTCCGCAGATCTTCCATGATCTCTTTTTCATCACTCACTGCCTTTCCTTATAATTATCAATCCTTTTTGCACCTACAGCAATTATTAAATGTAATGATACGTCAGTTTTCATCTTCAATACAGCCAAGAATATCAAGAATCCTGTTCAGATCATCTGTATCGGTAAAATGGATCGTCAGTGATCTGCCTGAGACGCCTACTTTAGTGCCGAGCTTTCCGGACAGCCTGTTTTCGAGATCCGTGATCATCGGATCCTTTTCTTTTGCAGGTTTTTTTACGATCGGTTTTTCGGACAGTTCCTTTACATATTTTTCGACTTCACGTACGGACATTTTCTTTTCAAGAACAGTCCGTGCTGCTTCATACATCTGGTCATCATCTTTCAGCGCAAGAAGCGGTCTGACATGTCCCATGGTGAGTTTCTTATCCGTTACCATTTTCTGAACAGTCTGAGGAAGTTTCAGCAGTCTCAGCATGTTCGCACAGTATTCACGGCTCTTGCCGACACGCTGTGCCAGCTTTTCCTGTGTATATCCAAGATTCTTTACAAGGCTCTCATACGCAGCGGCTTCTTCGATCGGATTCAGGTCTTCTCTCTGGATATTTTCCAGGACCGAGATCTCCATCATCTCATCATCAGTGAAATCAACAGAGATCGCCGGAACCGTCTCCAGGCCTGCGATCTTTGCGGCTCTTAAACGGCGTTCACCGGTGATCAGATCAAATCCTGAGATCTTTGATTTTCTGACAAGCAGCGGCGTAAAGATACCGTGCTGGCGGATCGAGTCAGCCAGTTCATTCAGCGCCTGCGGTTCAAATTCTTTTCTGGGCTGATACGGGTTCGGACGGATCTCACTGATCGGGATCTCTATTTCTTTTCTTCCCGGTGCATCCTGTGCGTTATTCTGGATATCATCCAGAAACTTTTCAACATTCACATTAAAGATGTTGTCCAGTCCTTTTCCGCCAAGTCCGCCTGTGTCACGTTTAGCCATTAACGTCCTCCTTTCTCGTTATGAGAAATCACTTCTCTGACAAGTGATGCATATGCTTTCGCACCTTCCGATTTTGTATCATATTCAAAGATCGATACCTCACGGCTGGGTGCTTCCGATAATCTTACATTTCTCGGAATATAGCATCTGTATACTTTTTCTTTAAAATATTTCCGGACTTCCTGCTGTACTTCAACAGAAAGCTTTGTTCTGACGTCAAACATCGTCAGCAGAACTCCTTCAATGGACAGTCTGGGATTCCATAATTTCTGTACCAGACGTATCGTTCCCAGCAGCTGTGTCAGACCTTCCAGGGCAAAATACTCACACTGTACCGGGATCATAACAGTGTCTGCCGCTGTCAGTGCATTGGTATTCAGAAGTCCCAAAGAAGGCGGGCAATCAATAATGATGTAATCATAATCATTTCTGACAGCGTCCAGCTTCTGCTTCAGAAGGTTTTCTCTGCCTACCGCATAGTTGGAAGATGCCATCTCAACATCTGCGCCTGACAGATCTATCGTTGCCGGCAGTACATCCAGAGGCGGCATATCCAGTCTTACCGCATTCTGCCTGACACTGTCTGTTCCTACAAGGACATCATATACGGTATGATTGCGGTCAAAGCCGACCCTGTTGGCTCCGATTCCGTGTGTTGCATTGCCCTGAGGGTCAAAGTCCACCAGCAATATTTTTCTGTTTGCATATGCCAGACCTGCAGAGAGGTTAATACTGGTCGTTGTTTTTCCTACGCCGCCTTTCTGATTGGCGACTGCTATGATCTTTCCCATAATCTATTTCTATCTCCCCAGGTCATTTCGGTATCTTGATGATGATCCGTGTATCCTGATCTGTTTCTTCAACATCGGTACTGGCATCGATCCCCATCTTGCGGATCATCTGAATGCACTGATTCACGGAATTCAGCGCAATACGGGCATTTCTTGTAAAGCCCTTGGTCTTTCTGCGCGGCGGCTTTTTCGCAGTCAGACTTTCAATATAACTTTCTGTCTGCCTTACGTTCAGGCCCTTGTCCACAATATGTTCATATGCTTTTTCCTGCTTTTCTTCAGGCAGGCCCAGCAGCGCTCTTGCATGGCGTTCACTGATCAGCTTCTCTGCCACAGCATCCTGAATATGTTCAGGAAGATTCAGAAGCCTGATCTTATTCGCTACAGAAGACTGTGATTTGCCGACACGCGCGGCAACCTGTTCCTGTGTCATTCCGGTCTGACGCATGATCTCTACATATGATTTCGCTTCTTCAACGGCAGTCAGATCTTCTCTCTGAATATTCTCGATCAGTGCCATCTCCGCAGCCTGACGTTCATCCGGTGACAGGATGTAGCAGGGAACCTCTTTCAGACCTGCTTGTTTGCATGCACGATAACGCCGTTCTCCGGCGATGATCTCATATCCGTTTTCGGCTTCGCGGACAGCGATCGGCTGGATCAGTCCGTTAACGCGGATCGAAGCAGTCAGTTCTTCCAGTGCTTTCTCATCAAAATTCAGCCTTGGCTGATATCTGGATGGATGTATTTCATTAATGTCTATCCTGATCACCTGTCCGGTCTTTGTCTTATCACGGTCCAGAAAATCAAACAGACCCTTTCCTGTATTTCTCATTTCTTACTTTCTGCTCCCAAGTGGTTTTTTTCTTATCTTTGCATATGGTCTGGGGTACTGTTCAGGTGTGTCCTTTTCTTTTTTATATACCAGCAGCACCCTTTCCGAACCATCCGGCAGACTCGTCCTGATCGTTTCGCTTTCCCTGCATCCGAGTGTCTTAACGGCAAATGTTCCTTCAGCCGCCTCTTCCAGACCTTTGTCACCCTTCATTGCAAGAAAGATGCCGTTTCTGCGCACCAGCGGTACACACAGCTCTGCCAGTACCGGCAGCCCGGCGACTGCCCTGGCACATACTACATCGTAAAATGCTCTGAATTTCGCAACATGTTCTTCTGCACGTTCATTCACAACATTTACATTTTTCAGATCCAGTTCCCGTATCACTTCTTCCAGAAAACGGCATCGTTTGCCTGTCGGTTCTACAAGTGTTGCCTGAAGATCCGGATCTGCTATAGCAAATACCATTCCGGGGAATCCCGCACCGGAACCTACATCGCATATTTTATTTCCCGGGAAATGTACCTGCAGCGGCAGCAAGCAGTCAAGAAAATGCTTCTCATAAACCATTTCAGGTTCATCGACTGCTGTCAGATTCATTTTCTGATTCCATTCTTTTAAAAGTTCCGCATATCTGATCAGGCGGCCCTTCATCGTATCATCCCATGAAATACCAAGGGAAACTGCTTGTTTTTCCAGTTCTTCAATCTGCATAAGTGCTCCGTGTTGTCTATTTTACCATCAGAACAGACCGCCTGAAAGACGATTCACCGATCACAGTGTTTTTATTTGTTGTGGAGAAAAAAGTTTTCCACATTTTTTCGTAAAAGCGTTTCAAAAAGGATATCATAAGTCACTTAGATATCCTTTATTTTCCATCAGCGCATCGTTTTTGTAATAAAGTCAGCATTCGGCAATGTCTCGATCCATTCACAGAATGCACGCCATTCAGGCAGACGATGATTCTTTCTCTGAGCATAGATCGTTTTCAGCTGACGGTAATTGGTCGTCATGCGTGCTGTCAGTTTGAATCCGGCAGGATTTGAATAGAGGATCTCAAGATATTTCTCTGCAGCCACTGTTCTCAGCGTTCCTGTATCTTTGCCTTCTTCCTGAAGTCTCTTGATATCGTTCTGCAGATCGTTGTATTCCTTTGTCTTTTCTTTCATGATCTCGATGATCCTGGGATCTGTATACTCAATATACGCCTGATCAAGATCAAACTTTGTGATCCTGTGCATGGTTGACTGTGAGCTGACAAAATCAAGGAAATGATACCGTTCAGCTTCGACCCATGCTTTGTTTGTAAATGTCAGGTCAAACTGTACGATCACGCCGTTCAGGAAGTTGTCATGTCCGCTTCCTGCAGGTGCGGTCGCAAGCTTCAGTGTCCGCTCAGTAACTTCCTCACTGACTGTACTGAGATCTGTTGCCATCGGGTATTTCGAACCGCGTACGGATTCATCAAACCCGTATACACATACATTGGATACTACATCTTCATATCTCATAATTACGCCCTCTTTCCTTTGCCTTGTCTGATTGCGATCGCAAGCACTGCCAGATCAGCCGGATTGACACCTGATATTCTCGATGCCTGACCCATTGTTGCAGGTTTGAATTTCATCAGCTTCTGTCTGCCTTCCAGCGACAGATTATCGACCTGATCATAATCAAAGTCTGTTCCGAGTACCTGCTGTTCCATCTGAGCAAGTTTGTTTGCTTCACGCTTGGCCTTTTCAATATAACCACTATATTTTATATCAATATCTGCCTTTTCGAGCAGTTCATGATCTGCTGTTTCACCGATGCATTCAAGCAGTCCTTCAGACGTGACACCAGGACGCTTCAGCAGGTCCAGTCCGGATACGCCGCGATGTTCATCACTGCTGTAACCGACTGATTCGAGATATTCGTGTGTTTTGGGATCGTCCAGCAGAAAACCGGTATTTTCCAGTTTCTGCTTAATGCTGTTGAGACGTTCCATCTTTTGCAGATATTCCTGGTATCTTTCTTCACTGACAAGCCCGGTTTCATAACCGTATTCGATCAGACGTTCCTGAGCGTTGTCATGTCTCAGCAGAAGTCTGAATTCTGCTCTGGATGTCAGCAGTCTGTAAGGTTCTGCTGTTCCTTTGGTCGTCAGATCATCGATCAGCACGCCCAGATATGATTCATCTCTGCGGAATACCAGCGGAGCCTTTCCGTCCAGCTTTCTCGCTGCATTGATGCCTGCAAGGATCCCCTGTCCTGCAGCTTCTTCATAACCGGAGGTTCCGTTGACCTGACCTGCCGTAAACAGGTTTTCAATGATCTTGGATTCCAGTGAAGGCTTCATCTGGATCGGATCAACAGCATCATATTCGATCGCATATGCGTATTTTTTAATAATGCAGTGTTCAAAGCCCGGAAGCGTATGCGTCATGGCTTCCTGTACATCTCTCGGAAGAGAGGTTGAGAAGCCTTGTACATACGTCGTATCCATTCTCAGGGATTCCGGTTCAAGGAACAGAAGATGTCTGGGCTTATCTGCAAATCTGACCAGTTTATCTTCGATCGAAGGACAATATCTCGGACCGACGCCTTTCACAACGCCCGAATACATGCTGGAACGTTTCAGATTCTTCATAATGATCTCATGCGTTTCAGCAGTCGTATGCGTCATATAGCACGGAACCTGTTGATCAAACGGCAGAATCGACTTAGTTGTTTCAGAGAATCTCAGGAAGGCATCCGTTCCGGGTTCCAATGAAGTCTTTGAGAAATCAATGCTTGAAGTCAGTACACGCGGAGGTGTTCCTGTCTTCAGACGGAATGTTCTTAACCCTGCTTCTCTCAGTGAAGCAGAAAGGTCCGGCGTTGTTTTTTCAAGATCCGGGCCGCCTTCTTTCACTTCATCTGAGATCATGTTGACTCCGGCCATATATGTGCCTGTCGTCAGAATGACGATCTCAGACGTGATCCTGCTGCCGTCACTCAATGTGATGCCTGTGACTTTATTGTTTTCAGTATCAAGATGCACTGCCATTGCCTCAAGGACCGTCAGGTTTTCCTGATGCAGACAGACATCCTGCATCATTTCCGAATATGCGAGCTTGTCCGACTGCACTCTTAAAGCACGGACCCCCGGTCCTTTTGCGCTGTTCAGCATTTTAAACTGCAGAGCTGTGCGGTCTGCAGTGATCGGCATCTGTCCGCCCAGTGCATCGATCTCTCTGACAACGATACCTTTTGCAGGTCCGCCTACTGACGGGTTGCACGGCATCTTGCCGATATTCGAAATGCTCAGCGTAAGCAGAAGCGTTTTCTTTTTTAAACGGGCAGAGGCCAACGCGGCTTCAATTCCGGCATGGCCTCCTCCGATGACTATAATTTCATAATCTTTCATTGTTAATGCTTTCTACAAGCTGCAGTACATCCCGCGGCTCGGTCTCATACAGTATTTCAAATGTGATGTTTTCCGCAAAACCGCCCGCAGCTTTTAGATAGAGTCGATATAATTCTATTTTTCCGATCAGTTCGGCGATCCTTAACTGCCGGTTCTTTGTCTGGGATATGAACGGTACTGCGATCACTGCCCCGTTTTTTGTCAGCTTCAGGCAGTCCGTCCGGCTGTTGCGGATATACTCCCATCCATCTTCAGAAACTTTTGCCTGGGCAAGTTTGGCTGCCCTCATTGTTTCCTTCTGATTCCAGCCTTCTTTTCCGATCACTGTTGAGATCAGAGCAAGATTATGGCGGAACTCATCCTGGCGGAATATATTTTCCGGCTCGAATGACTGACTGGCACTCCAGAGATCGATTCCGTTTTCTTCTGCCTTCCGGAGGATCCGGACAGTTGTCTGGGGATCTTCCTGGTCAAGATAGCAGAAGCTTTCCAGATTTTCACTGATCTGCAGTCCGACTTCTTCAGGATATACAGGGCTCTGAAAGAATACCGCATCTCTCAGATAAAGACAATTCATTTTTTCCGGTATGGGACGGTCTTTGGCCGCCTTGAAGATCGCATCCTCCAAAGCTTTCATATTGTCATAACCATTGCTGGTGCCATACCGTTTCCACATCTGCTTAATAGACAGTTTATGAGTTCTCACATAATGTGCGTAGCCCACAAATCCTTTCTTTCTTCTGTGCTTTCCGCGCGCATAGAAAAACAGTAAGTCTCCCTTTCGGAAATCTTTAAAGTCCTTCTTGCTGGAAAGGCGCCAGAAATTCATCTCCCTTGTACCGCAAAGGCGATGATATTCGATCATATTTGTGTCCGTCACATAAGCTATTGAACTCATAAACTGTTATTCCAATCAATCAGAAGATACCGTAGCTTTCGCCGTTCTCATCAACGCCCATATGCAGAGCTGCAGGGTCTTTCGGAAGTCCGGGCATTGTCAGGACAGTACCGGTATATGCAACAACAAATCCTGCACCTGCAGAGATGCTGAGGTCTCTGACATGGATCGTAAATCCTTCCGGACGTCCCTTGATCTTCGCATCATCTGTCAGAGAAAGCGGAGTCTTTGCCATGCAGACAGGCATTCTGTCCCATCCGTTTGTAATATAGATCTTGATCTTTTCCAGAGCTTCCTCGGAGAATTCAACATCCTTAGCACCGTAGATCTTTTCTGCAATAGCTGTGATCTTGTTCTGAATCGTATCATTTACATCATAAACCGGTGCGAAGTGGTTTTCTTCATCGCACTTTTTAACGACTGTATTGGCAAGCTCGATCGTTCCTTCGCCGCCTTTTGCCCATCCGTCGCTTTCTTCAACCGGGTGACCGTTGTCACTGCACCATTTCATCAGTGCCTCTACTTCTTCCGGTGAATCCGAGCTGAATTTATTGATTGCGACAACATAAGGCACGCCGAACTGTTTGATCGACTCGATATGCTTTGCAAGATTGCCTGCACCGTTCAGCATAGCTTCAACATTCGGTACGGAAAGGTTTTCCTTCTCAACTCCGCCATGCATCTTCAGAGCACGGATCGTTGCAACGATGACAACTGTATCCGGTCTCAATCCGGCAAGTCTGCACTTGATGTCCAGGAATTTTTCAGCGCCGAGGTCAGCACCGAAGCCTGCCTCTGTAACGACATAATCTGCAAGCTTTAATGCCATCTTTGTTGCAATGACAGAGTTGCAGCCATGAGCAATATTTGCGAACGGTCCGCCATGGATCAGTACAGGCGTATGTTCCAGAGTCTGAACAAGGTTCGGCTTGATTGCTTCCTTCATGACGACTGCTGCTGCACCGTCAACGCCAAGGTCTTTGACTGTAACAGGTTTTCCTTCATATGTATACGCAACGATGCATCTGCTGATCCTTTCCTGGAAATCCTTCAGGTCTTTGGACAGACAGAGAATAGCCATTACTTCAGTTGCGACAGTGATGACAAAACCATCCTTACGTTCAATGCCGTTTACCTTTTTTTCCTGTGCAATCGTAATATTTCGCAGGGTACGGTCATTCATATCCAGGCAGCGTTTCCATGTAACACGTTCCGGATCAATGTTCAGAGGATTGCCCTGATACAGTGAATTATCCAGTACTGCAGCAATCAGGTTGTTGCATGTTGTGATTGCATGCATGTCACCTGTGAAATGGAGGTTGATCTCTTCCATAGGAATGACCTGTGCGTATCCGCCACCGGTAGCTCCGCCCTTCAGTCCGAAGACAGGTCCCAGTGAAGGTTCACGAAGGCATGCCATTGTCTTTTTTCCGATCTTGCTGAGTCCGTCTGCCAGACCGATCGTTGTAGTTGATTTTCCTTCACCGGCAGGTGTCGGGTTAATTGCTGTTACCAGGATCAGTTTTCCGTCAGGACGATCCTTGAGGCGTTCCATTTCACTGATAGATACTTTTGCCTTATTCTTCCCATACGGTTCAAGTGCTTCTTCATTGATTCCGGCTTTTTCCGCAATCAATCTGATGTCCATCAGTTCTGAAGCTTGTGCAATACGCAGATCATTGTTCATAAATTAACCACTCCTTATCCCATTTTCTTTCGGTCAGACAATGCGTGTGACAATGTGATTTCGTCGGCATAGTCCAGCATTCCCCCTGAGGGGAGGCCATGCGCGATCCTTGTGACAAGCAGACCCGGATGACTGTCCTTCAGCAGTCTGTCCAGATACATTGCTGTTGTCTCACCATCCATAGTTGCGCTAGTAGCCAGAATGATTTCATCACATTCTTTGCTGCGTTCTACCAGAGAATCAATATTCAGATCATCAGGCATAATGCCTTTGCTGGTAGAAATCAAACCATTCAGAACATGATATACACCGTGGAATTCACCTGTACGTTCAACCGCGATCACATCTTTCGCGGACTGAACAACAAGGATCTGACGGTGATTCCGGCTGTGATCACTGCAGACTTCACATTCCTGTGATTCTGAAAGATTTCCGCATATTCTGCAATGTGTCAGTTTTTCCTTTACATCGATCATTGCACCGGCGAAGTTCCGTACATCGATCTCATCTGCGTCACAGATCATCAATGCATATCGTTCCGCTGTCTTTTCACCGACACCCGGCAGCATCCGGAAACTTTCAATCAGTCTCTGCAGACTTGCAGGATACATTGATCACATCCCGGGGATCTTCAGTCCCTGTGTTACAGATCCCAGTTTTCTTTCTCTGTCATCAGTTGCCTTTGTTACTGCAGCATTCATGGCGATCATGATCATATCCTGAAGCATTTCTTTGTTGTCTTTTTCAAGAAGGTCTTCTCCGATCTCTACTTCTTCAACTGCATATGTACCATTGATCTTGATGGTGACACCACTTTTTCCGCCGTTGTTTCCTTCATAGATCGTGTTGTTGAGCTGTTCCTCAAGCTTGCCCATCTGGTTCTGCATCATCTGGGCCTGTTCCATTAACTTGGAAAAATCCATACTATTTTCCTCCTTCTTCAATAATCTGTACCAGATCTGATCCAAACAGCTGGATCAGCTGCTGTTCCGGATCCGGTTTTTCATCTTCTTCTTGTTCTGTTTCTTCGGAATATCTGGTGATCTGCCTGATTTCCGGCAGCGTTCCTGATTTTCTGCGAGCAATGAATTCCTTTACTGCTTCTGAATACAGTTTCTCTTCTGCCGCAAAAGGCATCTTGTCGATCTGAGCAGAGTTTTTCAGATATTCGTACAGTTCTCTGTTATACACGGCATCATTGATACGATTTACGATTGCAGACATACTGCTTGTAAACAGGATCGTATTTTTGCCGCTGGCTGCGACTGTACAGCTCCTGAGGTTATTCAGGTATCTGTTCATCTGCATACTGTTGATCAGCGGAGCCAGTTTTGCCTGATCTTCGGTTTTAGACTGCTTATCACTCTGCAGCAGCAGATTCAGAACTTCTTCAACACTCAGTTCCTGATCATTTGCTTCGGCAGGAGCAGATACAGGAGCGGGAGATTCTGCTGCCGGAACAGCTGTATCATCCTCGGCACCGGAATATGAGCTTTCCTCTGCCAATTCCTGTTTTGGTTCTTCTATTTTGATTTCAGGAACAATTTTGACCGGTTCCTGTTTTTTCACGGGCTGAACAGTTCTGACAGGCGCTGTATATTCTGTCTCTGTTTCCTGCAGTGTCATCATATTCATACATGCGATTTCAAAGCAGGATGCTTGTGACTGTGAGATCTTATACGTATCCAATGCTTTCATCAAAGCATCGATCATCTTCATCAGACTTTTTATTGTCGATCCTTCCCCTGCTGCGGCTGCCTGATCTTCTGTCAGCACTCTCAGCAGAGATGCTTTCCCAGTTGTTTTATACAGAACTGTATCTCTTAATATTTCGATCAGCTCAGAATTCATCCTCTCAAGATTGATGCCTCTCTGTTCGCAGGAGCGTATCATTTCTATAACGGATGCCAGATCACCGCTCTGTATTTTTTTCAGCAGATCGATCTTCTGTGTTGTGGAAGACAGACCATAGATCTGATTAATGTCTTCTTCTGTGATGCTGCCCTGAGCATAAGATACTGTCTGTTCAAGTATACTGAGCGCATCACGCATACCACCATCAGCCAGTTCAGCGATTTTTTCCGCTGCTGCCGGTTCCAGACGGAATCCTTCTTTGTCAGATATGTTCAGCAGATGATTTTTGATCTTTTCACGGTCGACCTTGGAAAAATCAAATCTTTGACATCTTGAAACGATCGTTGGCAGAAGTTTCTGCGGGTCTGTTGTAGCGAGGATAAAAATAACATGTGAAGGTGGTTCTTCCAGCGTTTTCAGCAGCGCGCTAGCTGCTGAAGAAGAAAGCTGATGAACTTCATCCACAATATATATCTTATGATGGCCTACCATAGGAGCCAGTCTTGCACGGTCGATCAGATCACGGATATCTTCAACATGTGTTTCGTTAGCCGCATTGATCTCAATGATATCAGGATGTGTTCCTTCAGCAGCTGCAATGCAGTTCACGCAGTGTCCGCATGGTGCTTCTGCCGGGTTTTCACAGTTGACTGATTTAGCAAGCAATCTTGCCATTGTAGTCTTTCCTGTTCCTCTGGGACCGCAGAACAGATATGCATGACCAACTTTACCTTCTCGGATCGCATTACGAATAGATCGGACGACATATTCCTGGCCGATCACTTCATCAAAATCCGACGAACGATATTTTTGATACAACGCAACTCTGCTCATATGAATGCTCCTTCAGCACTATATTATTATAGCAAAAAGCACTATACCTGCCATTTGGAAATAGTGCTTATTTATCATGTGTTTTGATCATTTTTGTTTTCTGTGTCTGCTGTTTCTTTCAGCATTGCAGATTTGCGGAATGAGGCCGGATCACGCTTCGGCCGTTTCCTTTTTTCCCGGAAAAAATCTGTCAGGATCCTGCTGCATTCCGGCTGAAGTATTTCCGATACTACCGCAGGATGATGGTTCAGATGCGAGATCTGTTTAATCTGGATAAGGCTGTCCACTGCACCGCCTTTCGGATCCTTTGTTCCATAATACAGATTTCTGACTCTTGAAAGAATGATCGCACCCGTACACATCATACATGGCTCCAGTGTTACATACAGGTCACAGTCATCCAGACACCATGTGCCTAGTTTTTTGCTTGCCTTCTGGATCGCAAGAAATTCTGCGTGCGCATATGCCTGTTTGTTTTTCTCCTTCAGGTTATGTGCCCGTGCAATCACTTTTCCATCCTGCACGATCACTGCCCCTACCGGAACCTCGTCGATCATACGAGCTTTTTCCGCTTCCTTTAATGCCAGACGCATATAGTATTCATGATTTTTAACGATCTTTTCTTTCATATATATAAAATGGTACACGCAAGCAGAGGTTTTTATGGCTGCTTCCTTCCGGACCTGACCAGGTTCTATACATGCTTGCTGTACCACGGATATTATATGTGCATTTTATTGTTTCATCAACAATAAAGTTTTCCCTGTATTGTTTCACGTGAAACAATCAAGAGAGCCTTTTACAGCTCTCTTGATCATTACAGTGTATTTTTCTTTTCTTCTTTCGGCAGAATTACTTCCTGACCGCCCATATAAGGACGAAGAGGTTCAGGAATTCTGACGCTTCCATCTGCCTGCAGGTTGTTTTCAAAGAAAGCAATCAGCATTCTCGGAGGTGCGACAACCGTATTATTCAGTGTATGCGCAAAGTAATTGCCCTTTTCTCCTTTAATACGGATACCAAGTCTTCTTGCCTGTGCATCACCCAGATTGGAGCAGCTGCCTACTTCGAAGTATTTCTTCTGACGAGGAGACCATGCTTCGACATCGCAGCTCTTGACCTTCAGATCTGCAAGATCGCCTGAGCAGCATTCCAGAGTACGTACAGGAATATCCAGGCTGCGGAAGAAATCAACGCTGTTCTTCCAGAGCTGATCATACCAGTAAGGAGAATCTTCCGGTTCACATACTACGATCATTTCCTGTTTTTCAAACTGATGAACACGATACAGACCACGTTCTTCAATACCATGAGCACCTACTTCTTTTCTGAAGCAAGGGCTGTAGCTTGTCAATGTATAAGGAAGATTTGCCTTCTGGAGTGTTCTGCCCATGAAACGTCCGATCATAGAATGTTCGGATGTGCCGATCAGATAAAGATCTTCACCTTCAATCTTATACATCATGTTCTGCATTTCAGCAAAGCTCATAACACCGTTGACAACATCACCATGGATCATGAACGGAGGAATTACATATGTGAAGCCTCTGTTGATCATAAAGTCACGTGCATATGACAGAATGGAAGAATGCAGTCTTGCAACATCACCTAACAGGTAATAGAAGCCGTTTCCTGAAGTGTTTCTTGCACTGTCCAGATCAATACCGTCAAGTGCTGTCAGAATATCTGTGTGATAAGGAATCTCATAGTCCGGTACAAC
>AUXO017526589.1_pt1 | contig 24576 bp, 26 predicted proteins | sample 768731 | NCBI WGS metagenome assembly AUXO01 (sample SAMN02715735, study PRJNA202380) | gut metagenome | biome: sheep rumen | host: Ovis aries | place: New Zealand: Palmerston North | reverse complement strand
GTTGTCTGTTAGGGTTCCGGTTATTGTTGTTTTATCACCTATTCTGGTAGGTTTAATTGGATTAACAATGATTTTAGTTTGGATTTTGTAATTGGAAAGTAAATAATCCAAGTCTTGAAATTTAATATTCTCCTTAACATTTATAAAAAATTCCCTATTGATTCCATCTAAACAATTTAAATATTCCTCATAACTTACTTTATTGGATCTGATTTTATCAAAATCTTTGGCTATTAAATTTAAATATTCCTGTTTATATTGATCTAGAATTATCCTATAACAATACCTTAAATAAGATATCTTGTTATTTATGACAGAGTTAATATATTTTTGATATTTATCATTATTTTTATATGCTTCCACAACCAAATTACTTATTTCAATTGAATCGAATATTTTTTTATCAGCTTTTGATGTAATAGAACCTTGTCTGCGTCTTCTGATATAATACGCCTTGTCTGTAAAAAATGCTTTATTAAATTGTAACATTATTTCTGTATGAAAAGGTTTGTCCTCATAAAATGTTTCTTCAGGAAAACGAATATTATTATTCTCAATTAAACTTTTCCTGTAAAGCTTCATGGCACAAGTAGGAGCCAAATAACAATTTGAAATTTCTTTAAATGTTAAAGTCTTATCAATGAACTTATTTAGTTTACTATCGAATTTTTCTTCATAAAAAATATCCTTTTTTTCATCATAATTAATATATTGGAAAATAACTAAATCAAGGTCTTCATCTCTTTTTATTAAATCATATAATTTCTGTGATGTTTCTTCTTTAATCCAATCATCAGAATCTATAAATAAAATGTATTCTCCCCTGGCAATGTTTAATCCCGTATTTCTAGCATAGCCCGGACCATGATGCTCTTGATTAATAAGAATAATTCTTGAGTCCTTTTTTTTATAATCTTCAATAATATCCTTTGAATTATCTGTAGATCCATCATTAACCACGATTATTTCAATATCAGTGAATGTTTGATTTATTGCACTATCCAAGCACTGTTTTAAATATTTTTCAACGTTAAATACAGGGATTATAAGGGAAATTTTTGGAATCATTCTATCACCCATTTTATTTCTAAAGGTGTGCCTTTTAGATTTTCATCTTTATTCTTGAAAATCACTTTTAAAATTATTTTACATTTTTTAACTTCAATCTTTAACCCGTTAGTTCTTCTAATATTATCAAAAGACATATGTTATTTATCATATTATCTGGAATAGTTTAAATTTTAGAATAACTTCTTATTAATAACAAGAAATGGAATTATGTATATAGGAAAGTAATAATAGTTAACAAAAACTCTCTGGTGTTATAAAATTGGATATGTGATATCTATGCTTTATTGATAATATTCTTGATTTTTAAAATAATTTTGTTGAATTTATTGTTTTTTATCTTGTCATTCTCTTCTTGAAGCAAGTTTATACTTTCATCTTTTTTAGCATTATCAACTTTCAGGGAATCAACATTTTTTTCTAATTTTCTAATAGTTTCCTCTTTTTCTTTAATAATATTTGAATAGTTTGATTCCTTACTCTTAAACTCGTTTAAATCCTTTTCTAATTTAGAAATCTTTAAAAAGTCCTTTTCATGATTTCTTTTTAAAGAGTTAATTTTTTGTTCATATGTTTTGTTTTGGGTCAATAGCTCCTGTGGACTTTGAATGGAATGATTAATGTTTCTCTTGTTATATTCAATTTGTCTTATATTGTCCATTATTGCTAACGTTTTTTTCTGTGATGTTGGAGCATGTTTTATGTTTTTTCCATAAATGCATAGTTTCATAGTGTTTCCATCTTCATGATATTCAAAATCATTTAATTCCTTGAAAAAGAACATGTATTGTCTTGAAAAATCAGTATCTACACTGCAATCCATTAATATGTATGCATTAGGCACATATTTTTCCCTTTTGATTAATGTCATTATGTTCAATCGTTCGTTGTATTTTTCAATGAAAGTCTCAACATCCATATCAAAACTGGCATTTTTTATGGGTTTCCAGTGTGAACCCCATTTGGTAATGTCAAATTGTGGAACATCAGCCAGTGCTATAGTGTTTTTTATTAGAATTGAAAGAACCAGAGAGGTAAATCCACCAGCAGAACTGCCAAAGAACATAATATCTTCGTTTTTTATTTCCAGTTTTTTTGCTAACTTTTGAATAATAACGGAAATTTTTTCTAAATACCATACATCAGGTGTTCCAACACCCCATGGTGCAAAGATTTCATCCGATAGATATAATGTAGGATCGTGGAAGAATAATGTTGAGCCTTTAAATGACCATGACCATCTATTAAACCAGGGCCTTGATCTTTCATATTTTGTGTTTCGGTTGAATGCTGCTGAGGCAATAGTGGTTAAAGTTGGACAATTTTCCACATTTTTTAATAGAAATTCGTATTGAAAATTTTCATATTCTACTTTTAATCCAAAGAGTTCATTGACAGGAAATACGGCATTATCTATCTCTTCAAATTTAATTTCAATTATTTTATCCACCAGCTCTTCCATATTCTCACCATAAGAAAAATTAAATGTTAACTTAATTTATAACAATTATGTTCTTTTAACTTTCAATTCATTAAATTCTACTAATTCTATATATATTCTAATAGATTAATATATTAAGGGTTTTTATTTAAAAAATAGGGTATGATTTTACTGAAAAAATAAATTCTTAGATTATTATAGATTAATAATCTTTATTGTAGAAAAAGGTAGTTTTATTGTAAATCAAATTGTGTTAAAATAGGGGAATAGCTCTATTTTCATTAATTGCAGTGGTACATTGATATGTATCATATAATACCCAGATAAACCATATAATTGATAAAATTGAGAAAATAGATGATACATATAGATATAATAATGAAATTATCAGACCAATTACGAATGAAACAATTCCTCTAGTAACTAGACCATCATAAATTAAACCTAAACCGGTAATTAAAAATGATAATACTAATGCAATTATCATATTTTTTTCTGCCATTTCTTTGCCTCCTATACTCTTTATAGAAATTATATACTTTTTTTAATTAATATTTTCTTATTTGTTTTTTTTTAATTAAATGATATGAGAATATTATAAAAGTATTAAGCATATTTTTATTATGTTGTATGATATAAGTATTCATATACTAATTTTTATAACTTTAAAATAATTTGGGGATAAAATGGTAAAGTATATTCAGAATTATTATAAGATATTGAATGTTGAAGTTGACGCTACAAAGGATGAAATTAAAAAAGCATATAAACGGGCAGTTCTTAAATATCATCCTGATGTCAATAACTCTAAAAGTGCAGAAAAGAAATTTAAGCTTATTCATGATGCTTATGTTGTACTGTCTGATGAGAATAAACGTGAAAACTATGATTATTTAAGAAATGCAGCTAAAAATAATAATCAACTTGTTAAAAGAAATACCGATATTGTATATTCTAAGAAGTATAATCAGTCAAATTCTTTGGATACCATTTCTAACGGTATAAAAGTGGCTAGAGATCTTGAAAATGAAGTGGGTTTATTTTCTAACATGATTAATCTTTTAACAGGTTCTAATCTTTCTAAATTTAATAATAAGAATTCACATTCAAGAAGAACATCATCCGGACATATGAAGCATAGGCATAGAAGAGGTAGATTTTAATTATTTTCTAAAATAATACTTAATTAACTATTTTTCAATTATTTTTTCCTGTTTTTGTTATTATCTTTATATTTGGGATAGTTCATATAATATATTATACCCATAGGGGTATAGGTAATTAAATTTACTCCATATTATAAAAAACTTCAAAAAGCATTTAAAAACCACATAGTATAATTATATTGGAAAATATCAACTGGTAACGGTTGATATAATTTACTTTTTTTTAAATATAAACTAATTTCAGGAATAATATCAAATAACTATTTAGAAATAATAATAAAAATCAATAAAAAATTTGGGGGGGGTTAGTTGTATTAAATTGTAAATCTATTGTACTTGTTCAATAGCATCTACTGGACATGCGTTAGCACATAATCCGCATCCTACACATACGTTTTGATCGATTACGTAAGGGGATCCTTCTGCAATACAGTTTGTTGGACATGCTTGAGCACATAATCCGCATCCTGCGCAGTTATCTTTAATTACATAAGGGTTTGCCATATATATCACCTATTATTTGAATTAATATATTAGAAATATATTATTAAATTATACAATTATATATGTTTTCATTTAATATAAAGGTCATTGAATTTAGGTTTAACTAAAAATAGCTTATATAATTTAGGTAACACTAAAAAAAGTTTTAAATTCCAATATTTTTTTAACGTAGCCTTTCTATTTTTCATGTTTTTTTTCTAAATATGCAAAACTTTATATACTATAGGGGGTATAGTATATATTATACCTATAGGGGTATAGGTTAAAAAAAGGAGGACTTAATATGATGAAAACTGTAGATGATTTAAAACCTGGAGAAAGTGGTATAATTAAAAATCACACTATTAAAGGAAATATGGGTAAACATCTTAGAGAAATGGGTTTAATAAATGGAATTCCAATAAAATTAGAACGAAGAGCACCATTAGGATATCCTATTGAAATAAGGATTCAAGGATTTTCATTAGCTTTAAGAAAACAGGAAGCACAATCTATAATATTAGAATAATAATATAAAAAAAATTTTAATTACTTATGAACCTGTTAATAATCGGCCAATAATGAATGTATATTGGTTGATTAGTTGCCCTATTTTTACGGATCATTAATAATTTTCCAATAATTTTATCATAATAAAATTAATTAAACTAAATTGAAATAATTAATCTAATTTGGTTGATAACTATATATAGTTTTTAAAATAAAATAATAATTGTACCATTAGGGGTATAAGTATAATCTTAATAACAATATAGTATTCAATTAAAATATAAAAAGTTTCATTAAAAATTAATGAAAATGTGTAATATTATATATCGTGGTGATAATCATGAATATGTTTTTTAAAATCGGAGAAAAGATATTTAAAGTATTTGCTGTATTTTTGATATTACTTGCTTTACTATTAGAATCTTTATCAAAAACACATAACTTAATCAGGAAGGATACTTGTTATTCCAATGGTAACAGAATAAAACCATCAATACATCCAAGATTAAGACTTTATGGTAATTAATTTCAAATTATATTTTTTTTCTTATAAGGCACATGCCTGAATCAATTAATCATAACTATTTTTAAAAAAAAACTTTTCAAAAAAAAAATAAATCATTGGGAAGGTTATACAAATAATAAAATTTTATATTTAAATGTAATTATTTATTCTTTCTTCAATCATTTCAATTATTTCATCTTCAGCTTTTAAAGGATCTAAGAAAAATATATTACCATCATAATCTATCTGTTTTTCTAATTTACGATATTTAAAATCTAATTTCATTGGTTCCAATCCTAACCTATTTGGAATATCATTTTTTGTATGTAATCCATCAGCCAAAAATACTGGAACAACAATCATATTTTCAAATTCTTTGTCTTGTAATTTATTGAAAGATTCCGGTATTAAAGGTGATTCAATTTGCATAAATCCAAGTTCAATATCATATTCAGACATTCTGTCTTTTATTTTATTTGTAATTCCTGTTAAAACTTCTTTTCCAAATGGTAAACTGCTGCCATGACCTACTAATAAAATTCCTGAATTTTCGTTGTTTAAATTGTTTTTACAAATGCAAGTATTTATTCTTTTTTCAACTACATCCACTATCTTATCATCATCTTCAAATGGATCTAAAAATATAACTTCACCATCAAAGTCTATTAAATCTGATTTGGCCTCTCTTTCCTCTTCTTCTCCATGATGGTGGTGATGATGATGGTGGTGATGTGTATGGGAATGTTCTAGTCCAAGATGGTCATGTGGTAATCGTAATATGGTTGGAATGTCTACTTTTGTATGCACTCCATGGGCCAAAAATGCCGGAACTACAATAATTTTTTCTATTCCCTGATTTTTTAGTTTGTCTACCTGTTGTGGTATGTTTGGTAATACCAGTTCCATAAATCCACTTTCGACTATGTTATCTACTTTTTCATCTAATTTATTAGCGATTTCTGTTACTACTTCCTTATTGTATGGTAGTTTACTTCCGTGTCCTACTATTAGAATTCCTGTCTTTTTACAATTATTATTCATATAATTCCTCAAGTTAAATTAAATTATTTTTTAATAGGATTAAATTTATAATTATTACTAATTTATTTGTTATTAATACTATATTTGTAAATGAAAGTAATTATATCTTTCCATAATATGATATAAAATTCTTTATGGCTACAATTAGAATAATGATAAATATTTTTTTTTACAAACATACTATTTGATTAATGGAGAAAATAATATGAAATACAATCAAATCGGAAAAACTAATTATAAAGTAAGTGAAATTGGATTTGGTGCAGAATGGATGGCACAAAAGACTGATGAAGAAGTCGAAAAATTAATCAGGCATTGTGAAAAACACGGTGTTAACCTATTGGATTGTTGGATGTCCGATCCTGAAGTAAGGGATAGTCTGGGAAAAGCAATACAAAAAAATAGAAATCATTGGATAATACAGGGACATATCGGATCCACTTGGCAAAATGGCCAGTACGTTAGAACAAGACAAATGGATAAGGTAAAACCTGCATTTGAAGACTTACTTACAAGACTCAAAACAGACCATGTGGAATTTGGGATGATACATTACGTGGATGAAGTTGATGAATACAATGAAATAATGGCTAATGAATTTATGGATTACGTAAAACAATTAAAAAAAGACAAAAAAATTCATCATATTGGTATTAGTACACATAATCCTGAAGTAGGACTGTTGGCAGCCGAAAATCCAGATATAGAACTAATGATGATCAGTTTAAATTCTGCATTCGATATGATGCCTCCTGTTGTATTGGATGATTACTTTGATAACACAAAATACAATGAAGATTTGTCCGGAATTCAACCGATTCGATCACAACTCTATCAAAAATGTGTGGAAACAAACACATCCATAACAATAATGAAAGGTTTTGCTGGAGGAAGGCTTTTAAATGAAAAAGATTCTCCATTCGGAATTGCATTGACTCCAATACAATGCATACATTATGCCCTAACAAGACCATCTTCAAAATCAATACTGGTAGGCGTTAATAATATTGAAGAATTAAACCAATCATTAAAATATGAAAGCGCAGACAATGAGGAAAAAGACTATTCAAAAATTTTAATCAATGCGCCAAAACATTCATATCTGGGTAAATGCACCTACTGTGGCCATTGTGCTCCTTGTCCTTTACATATAAATATCGCTATGGTAAATAAGCTTTACGACCTAGCATCGATTCATGATGAAGTACCATCAAGTATTCAGGAACATTACAACAACCTTGAAGCACATGCTTCAGATTGTTTTGGTTGTAAAAAATGTGAAAGCAGATGTCCTTTTGATGTTGAAATAATTGAAGTTATGAAAAAGGCCGCATCACTATTCGGAAAATAAATTTCTCTATTATTCTTAAATCATTTTTTTTCTTCATTAAGGGTTATTTTTATTAGTGTTGGTTTACAAACCTAAAACTAACATATATCAAAAATTTATAATAAGTGAGTATATGACAGAAGAAAAAAAACAAGTAAAATGGAATAGTAATCTTAGCTTTTTACTTGCAATGATTGGATCTGCCGTAGGATTGGGTAATATATGGCGATTTCCGTATGTAGCTTATACGAATGGGGGAGGAGCATTCCTTGTTCCATACATAATTTCTATACTATTTCTGGGAATTCCATTATTGTTTATAGAATACGGGGCAGGTTATAAATTTAAATCTGGAATAAGTAAAATAGCACACAAGATTAACAGCAAATATGAATATCTGGGATGGTTTATTCAAATGTCACCATTCTTAATATTGACATATTATGTTGTAGTGGTAGCATGGGATTTATTGTACGTTCCGGTTAGCTTTGTCAAAGGATGGGGAAATAATCCCGAATTCTTCTTCAACAACGTTTTGTTGGAAGGAACAACAGATCCTAGTGGAATATTTCACATAGCAATCTATGTACTGATAGCCTTGTTAATAACATGGTTTATAATATGGTTTATATCCCATAGAAACTTAAATGAAGGTGTCGGAAAAGCAAACAGAATATTAACTCCTATGTTATTCCTTATGATGATAATCATAGTAGCATTTGCAGTAACATTACCAGGTGCAGGACTGGGAATTACTACATTATTCACACCTGACTGGGGACAGGTTTTAAATCCGATTATATGGGTAGCGGCATTTGGTCAAATCCTATTCTCATTAAGTATAGGACTGACAATTACACTTGCATACGCCAGTTATTTGCCTGATGAAACAAACATTCCTAGAAGTGCATTGACTGTTGCAATAGCAAACAGTAGTTTTGAAGTATTCACATCCGTTGGTGTGTTCAGTATTCTGGGATTCATGAGTACCACACAAAACATTCCTATAGGTGAATTGGTATCACAGGGTACTTCATTAGCATTTGTAGTGTTCCCTGAAGTATTCAATGTAATGGGAATGCTGGGTTATGTGATAGGACCTTTGTTCTTCCTATGTTTGTTGTTTGCCGGAATCACTTCAAACATTTCCATTATAGAACCACTGGCACTTTCAATGCAGGATAAGTTTGTCATTTCAAGAAACTCTGCAGTTACAAGAATTTGTCTGGTAGCAATGATAATTTCATTAATTTTCGCAACTTCATTTGGTGGAACATTACTGGGAATATTTGATACTTTTATCAATCAATTCGGTTTATTGCTAAATGTAATAATACAAACCATATTAATAGCAGTAATATATGGATTGGATAAACTCTTACCGGGAATAAATCAAAATGCAACATTCCTAAGTTTAGGTAAAAAATGGATGATACACTGTACTTATATCATACCTATATTATCATTTATATTATGGATACAGGCAGTATTAAGTAACGTAGTGTTCGTGGATAATATAACATTATTCGTTGAACTGATACTACTGGCAATTATGATTCTAGTGCCAATTGTATTAACACGCCTTAAGGCAACAAGGGATGATTACTAAATCATTCCCCTATTTTTTTTTATAAAATTAAAAAAAGAGTAATTTATTATTTTAGTGATTCAACATCTATATTTTCTTTTTCAAATAATTCTAATTCTGTATCACTAACAGTATTTAAAACCAAGGTATCCGCATCATACTGATTTATCAGTTTTTTATATTCGTCATCATCTGGTTTTTCATTTTCCTGATAGTATTTGTCAGTTACTACAACCTGATCTTTGATTATTGAAACGTGATATTTATATAACATATTTTCACCTATAATTTATTGCTCATACAAATGATTTTCCAGTTCCTTTCTAATAGTTAAAGGAATTTTCTCTTTGTTCTGTTTATTAAAATCAAAATAAACCAATATGGCACGTCCAGTACCTCTTAATTTTCCTTTTTGCCAGGCTTCCTGATAAACAGTGAATGAAGTATTACCTATTTTTTCGATGTACGTTCTAATTTCAACTTCCAGTCCATAGTAAATTTGGTCCAAGTAATCAAATTCTGTATGTACCATAATCAGGTTCCAAATTTCTGGATTAAGTTCCATAGTGGGATTAAATATTTTATAAACCGGATTTCTTGAAGTTTCAAACCACAAGGGTAAAGACGTATTATTAACATGACCTAAAGAGTCTGTATCTCTTGAACTTACATCTATAATACTTTTAAACATAATGTTATTTATCTAAATGATTAGTATTATTTATTTCTACAAAGAATTTAATTAATGAAATTACAAATATAACTGTAGGAACGGTATTTAAAATGAAAAATGTAATCAAAAATATGCCAATAGCGATAAGTGGACTTCTTTTAGCCATATTCTCCTTGGGGAATCTGTATAATATTAAATTAATAAGCTACGCTACTTTTTCAATAGGATTTGTCATACTGATTATGTGTATTACGAAGGCTCTTTTCTATCACAACATAATAAAAGATGAATTGGAAAATATGGTTATTTTAAGCACTTCAGGAACATTTTCAATGTCATTAATGTTATTTTCAACATTTATTAATACAATTAATTCAACTTTGGCAATAATCCTATGGATATCGGGTATCATACTTCACAGTCTTTTGATAATTGTTTTTGCCCACAAATATATTTTTCATAACTTTGATATTGAGAATGTATATGCAAGTTATTGGGTTGTATTTGTTGGAATTACCATGGCAAGTATAACCGGTTATTCATTTAATCTGCAAAATTATACTTGGATCTTCTTTGTTTTTGGATTCATAATGATGCTGATTACATTTCCAATTGTTACATATAGATATGTGAAATATCCTGTTAATCTGGAACAGAATCAACCGTTAATCTGCATTTATGCAGCAGTCATGAACATATTGATAGTGGGTTATTTCAACACTTTTTCAAATATTAACATCAGCTTTGTTTTGGTATTATATACAATTGCATTAATTTGTTACTTTTACAGTTTGTATAAACTGATAGGCTATGTTAGAATACCCTTTTATCCAAGTTACAGTGCTTTTACATTTCCATTTGTGATAAGTGCAATAGCATCTTCTAACATATTAAACCTCATGGCTACTCCGGCAGTTCATGTAATTTTTGCATTTCAAACTCTGGTTGCTACCGTTATGGTTATTTACGTATTATATAAGTATGTTATGTTCATTCTAGCAAAGTAATATTTTTTCCATCTTCCAATTTTTTAATTAGTTTTTCACAGTTTTTTCCGGTACTGTTTATATTTAATGAATAACTGATTCTTTTTACTGCCTCTAATGTCATTACAACCTGGTTAAGATATGAATATATATCTCCTGAATATATTACCAGTTCATATTCTCTTTTAAATTCATTGCTTATGTTTTTGGGATTCCAACCCTGAAAACGTCTGTTTATAATGTGTTTGGATATTTTTTCTTCAAAACAGTGACAATATGGACTGGAACAGTCACATGTCATAAGATCCCTGATTATGTTTATTAATTTGTTCTCATATCTTTGTCCCAGTCTATTGATGTATCTTCCCTCTTCAATTATCTTCCGGGTATTTTGTGAAAATACATTCGAGCCTGTCTTAATGTTCATAGTGGAAGATAACCTGTTTATCACTCCATTTGATAAGTATACATTACGAATCAGATTGATTTTAAGAATTATATCTGTCAAGTCATTGTAAATATTATTTTTAATTATCCTTGCCTCTTTGATGTTGATAAATGATTTTGATACTGCCTTTCCATACTCTGAAGGATGATATTTAGAGGTAGGCTTATCGTAATATATCATCTTTTCATCAATCAGTAATTGGATAGCTTCATCAAATGTGATGGGTATCCATAGATTCTCATAAAAAATCCTTAAAGATTTCATGTCAACGTTATCCATGACACATATATCTGAGAGTACGCTCTCATAAACATCCATTTCATCATAAAGTACATTAATAGCGTTAACGTTGCATTTAAGTAAATTCAATGCAGTATCATATTCTTTTTCATCAGATGAATCATCATTATCTTTTGAAACAACTATGACATATGCCCTTCCCGTATCATGATAGGATGGTCTTCCTGCTCTTCCCAACATCTGATGAAACTCGTTGTTTGTAAGATATTCCATTCCCATATGAATAGAATCAAATATTACCTGGGAAGCAGGAAAATCCACACCGCTGGCCAAGGCAGATGTGGTGACTACAGTACTTATCTTTTGTTTTTCAAATGCGTCTTCAATTTCCAGTTTTCTTTTATATGTCAGGCCAGCATGATAAAATTCGGATTTCACACCTTCCTTGTTTAATCTTGAAGAAATCAGCTGTGTTTTTCTCCGGGAATCTGTGAATATTATAGTTTGTCCATGATAACCCTTGGAGGATATGGTGTCAAATTCCTTTTTACAAAGATTAGTGATGAATCTGTTTTTTTCAACAATATTCTTCACATTCAGAAAGTGTCTTTCTAGCTTAACAGGTCTTTTATCGTATTTTACCAACTTCATACAAAAGTCATTGGCCAAAGAATCAGCATTCTTTATGGTGGCGGATAATCCTATTAGTTGGGCATTGGGAAAGAGGGTTCTGATTCTGTATATCAGACCGTTTAGTCTATGGCCTCTCTCTTCGTTTTCCAACATCTGTATTTCATCTATCACAACACAACCCAGATTTTCTATGTCTTTATGTTTTCCACTTCTCAATAGGAAGTCTAATCCTTCGTAAGTGGCGACTATGATATCTGCATCTTTAATGTTTTTATCTTTTATGTATAGTTCATCTTCACTTTTAATCCTGTTATGGCCAACTTTAATTGCTACTGTTAATCCCATTTTTTCATAATAGCGTTTAAAATCTTTATATTTTTGATTGGCCAGAGCTACAAGTGGAGATAGGTAAATCATCTTTTTTTGATTCATTACGCTGGTAATTCCGGCCAGTTCCCCTACCAATGTCTTACCGGATCCTGTTTGTGAAACCACCAACAGGTTTTCATTTTCAAGTAATCCTTCTTTTATGGATAGGATTTGAACGGGCAATAATGTATTAATTCTCTGTGATAAAATTTCCTTGAAGTCCTGTGGAATGTTCAAATCATCTATTTTTACTTTTTCATATGGATTTTCTGTGACTGGCAGTGTATCATATAAGGTAATACCATCATTGTCAACTGGATTAAAACCTTCATCCATGATTTTGATGATGTCATCAATATTATGATACTTTTCCAATAAAAAATTATTATTCCTATCTGCAAAGTCAAGATATCCATTGATTATGATTAATTTCTTTAACAAAATATTGGCACATTCTTTACATAAAGAGTCGCTGTTGTAGTAATATGAATTATTTTTTGTTAGTAATCGTATTGTATTATTTTGTGCACATTTTTTACAGAATGCAATCCTGTTGTAAGTAACGTTTTCCTGTTTTAACATTTGAGTTAAGGGATAATATTCATTGACGACGTAAACGTCCTCCCTTTTAATCAGGTCAATGAATTCATCATCTGTAAAGGAATAAACATCGGAATATTTTGTAATCACGATATCGTCTATAGTGAATGTGTCATGATTATTGTCCAATATAATATGTCCTTTAAACAATGACTTTTCATCAAAATTTATTCCATTCCTTTTGGATGATACATAATAAAATTCAATCATCTTATTTTCGGATTTAAGGATTAGCATTCTATCACGTTAAATTATAAATATTATCATACTGTATTATTAATGATAAAAAAATTTTCTGATAATTAGTTAATTATTTGTCATTTGATGTTTAAAGATTAATCTTTCATCAATTATTAATATGTGAAGTGAAAAAATATATTATAAGAAATGGTGAAAAGTAATGAGAAGAAGAAAGCGCAAACAAGAAAAATTACCACTGACCGATTTCAAGCTAAATATTTCAGATGACATAATGGAAGATTTGAGAAAAAGAATCGATCATCTTACTGGAGTTAAAGAAGTTGTGGAACAGGAGGATAGAATAGTATATACTACCAGAAACATGCCTTTTGTAACTTTGATTCCACAGGATGATTGTATAAGTGTTGTATGTGAATTACCTTATGATAGAATACTGGATATGTCCAGAAAATGTGAGGTTCAGCCATATGCAACTGAAGATAAGGTGGATATAGTAACGTACAAGGTTAAAACCAAGTTTGACCTGCAGTATGCCGTAAGCATTGTGCAGCAATCATTTATATACAGAAGCAGGTTAAAACTTTAAAATTTTAAACTTGAATTTTATTCTTGGAATAAATAAAAATATTAGTAAAGCATTACATATTATAATATAATTATAGTATGATAATAAAAAATAGTTTGTCAGGTGAATATATGACTGAAAGACCATCCAGCCAATTTTTAAATGCAATTAACATGAAATTTCCGAATTTACGAAAAAATGAAGATGAATCACCACTTTCATTACTCATCTTTGATGAAATATGTAAATCAGATAAAAATGCATTCTTAGATATGTATAACAGGTATGTAACAGGAATTACAGATGAAAATGCGGAAGTTTCTGCAATTAAAGAAACCACCAGTAAAGGAATTACCTATGATTACGTTTTCATTACAGAGTTATACATTGAAATTAACGGAAAACATACAACATTATACTACTATTTAACAAGAAAATCTACAAGAAACATGAAAAAATGGAAATAGTACCATTTTTTTAACTTTTTTTTTTAAAAATATTTTAAATTATAATCTATTGAAGAGAAAATAAAATCAATAATCTGTTTTTAGCTTTTGGAAATATTTTTCAATTAAATCAGTTAATATTTTTTTATAAAAATAATATAAAATAAGAATTGTAAAAAACAATAATCCAGATTAATACTCTTTTTCAAGCAATATTGTTACTGGTCCGTTGTTTAATAAACTTACATTCATATGAGCACCAAATTCTCCTTTCTCAACATGAATATGCTCAGAACATTTTTCACAAAAGTAATCAAAAAGTTTTGTAGCTTCATCAGGAGATAATGCTCTATGAAATGAAGGTCTGTTCTTTTTGGTAGAGGCATATAGGGTAAACTGTGGAACTAATAATAATTCACCGTTAATATCTAATACAGAACGGTTCATTCGATCTTCATCGTCCTCAAATATTCGTAATTTCAATAATTTACTGGATAAAAAATCAACCTCTTTAATACTATCATTCAAACCAAAACCAACCAGTACCATCAATCCTTTATCTATTTTTCCGATGATTTTCTCATCAACTTCTACACTTGCTTTAGAGACTCTTTGAACTATCAATTTCATATTTATACATCCATGTTATATGTTAGTTTATCTTCAGTAATATTTTTACCTCAATATGAAAAATATTATTAAAAAAAAAGTACAATAATTTAGTAGGAGGTAATATGATGGATTTATCTTTTTTAAATGAAAGAACTACTCCTGTTATAATGATTATTTTAGGAATTTTAGTATTAGCAATTCAAATGATTTCTAATCAAACAATTGGGGCATTAACTGGGGTAATAATTTTAATCTTGGGAATAGGACTATTGATTAATGGTATTGCAACTATGGGGGTAAGTCGATTAATGTCCATAATGTCTATTGTAATGGGATTGCTCTGTATTGTATTTGCTCATCAATTGATTTTTAATCCTGAATTCGTAACGTCAATTTTAGGAATTTTGATTTATCTTCTGGGATTATTATTGCTTTTGATTGGTGTCATATCATTGGTCAGTGGATCATATTTTGCACCTTTCAGTATTATAGGGATTACAACAATAGTATTCGGAATTATTACATTATTAGTTGGTGTTTTTGTACCTGATCCTTCAGTATTGGGAACAATAATTGGAATTTGGCTGATAGTTTCAGGATTGTTATCATTATTTACAGATAAGGAAAAAAGTTATATCGATTTAAAGATTTAACTTTATTTTTTTTTAAAAAAAAAGAGATGAAAGGATTGACTTATTTTTTAGGCCAACCTTCGGTTATTATTTTATAATTTTTATCGTCGTGTTTAGTTTGTATTTTGTTTTCAAACACGTTTACTATGTCTTTGTTTTTATTAAATATAATGTAGGTTAATGAGTTTTTCGGATCAACGTTATATTTTGTGTAGTCTTTATATCCATTTGATTCCAACATTTTTATAAATGTGGTTGCTCTGTCCTTATATTGGAATGTTTTTTTCTTTAAATTATTATCCTCTGATGTATATTCTATGGTAATTTTTTTTCCGATTTCATCACTGAATTTATTTAATTCACGTTCCTTATAATATTTATTGTTTCTAGATTCATCATCATCAAAATTATTGATTAAATTATTAATTTTATTTCTTAGTCCATTGAAGGTTTTTGAAATATTTCCAATACCTCTGTAAAACGATGAGAAATTGTTTGTGTTATTGTTATAATTTTTGTTATCTTTATTTGAAAGTCTGTCAAGTATATCCCATATTTTTGATAGAATAAAGGATGGTCTTTTAATAGTTTTATCCTCGAATTTTATCATTGTCAGGGCATCCAATATCATAACAATGAACAATGGAATGCCTATAATACCCATTGTAAACAGGTTGATAATCATTGATAGGAATGACCATTGGGTTACAAATGATAGGAATATCAAATATTTCATGGTTTTATTCATATCAAAATTTTGCATATTGTTTAAATTGAATTTCATCATTCATCTTTCCTATATAGAGCAATTTTATAATTCTTTTTATTAACATGATGTTATTTAAAGCTATTGTTATTTTAGTATATAAAAGTTATTAAAATATTTTAAAAAAAATAAAATCATAAGGTCGTAATTTCACAACCTTCTTTTTCAACTATAACGGTATGTTCAGTTTGGGCAACCATACCATCAGCCTTATCCTTTAAAACAGCATGAGGATATATTGCACCAGACATGATTAAAGGACGCATTGCACGGGTAAATTTAGCATCATCCATACTGGTTTTCACATGTCTTTGAGCAAAAGGGAAATATCTGTTATGTTTGGAAATGTTTTTCAGTAATATTTTTGCCTGAGGATTTCTCAACGGCTTGTTGTTCATGAAAGAATATATGTAATATTGTGGAATATCGCTTGTGATTCCAGCACCACTGGTAGCAAAAGGTTCAATTGCAACATGATCACCTTCTTTCAACTGGTGAGTACTTCCATCAGGATAATTTGGTATGGACAATCCGGCATGCAAATTATTTTTTTCAAGGCTGTGGCCAGCTAAACTAACTATTGGAGTAAAACCATAGGAATTAATAGTATCCTGAACAGTTTTACCAATGTCATTTAATGTTACTCCATCCTTAATGATACTCAGAACGTTTTCAAGTGCACTGCTGCTTGCCTCTATTAAATTATACCTTTCTTCTAGTTCTTCATCAGTAACTATTGGATTTCCATCATCCAATCTGCCCGGCATAGTTAGTAAATTTCCATCTTCATCCACAGGTTCAGCATTATCTCCTTCCACAACAACAGTAACAGCTGTATCAGATATATATCCATCAACTTCAGCACCCAAATCTATTTTGACAATATCACCGTTACAAAAGAGAGTATCATCATTTACAGGTGAAGTATAATGGGCTGCAATTTGGTTGATTGAAATGTTACATGGAAATGATAATCCGACACCTTGGTTTGTAATTTCCGATTCTATCCATTCAATGAAATCAATAACTTTCATACCAGCGGTAATTTTTTTTGCTGCTTCCTTTCGAACTTTTGATGCAATTTTTCCGGCTTTTTCATATTTTTCTATCATGTTATCACTTTATATTGAGAAATTTTCCTTATATTGTTAATTTTTTATAATGTCTATAATTTGAGGATATTCTTTTAATATGTTGTTCAGTTGAGTATTGTTATAACCTTTTGTAACATTTAAAGTACTTAAATTTCTTTCGTTAGTTAAATTTTTCTCTCTTGCAGGATTTGTATATATCAAATTGTCAAGTCTGGTTTTTGGTGTTTTAATCTTTTTGTGATTTAATACCAGCATAGCCCATAACCAAATGTCATCGGAATATTTACATTTGTTCATGAATAAATCCTTATTTAGGATATCCTTATAGAAACAATTTGGCGGATATAGTACTCCTCCTGCCCCGGTAGCAAAATTCAAGAATGAATAATCATCTGTTTTGTCATTAAGTTTCCATGTACAGTAATCATCTATTTTGCCATTGTTCATGTTGATTCTGCGAACTCTATGTGCAATAATGTCGTTTTCATTTCTTCTGTAATCTTCGTATAATATTTTTAACCAGTTAGGTGGATAGAAAATATCATCATCGGCCGTTACTATTATGTCGTTTGGATATGTTTCAAGTGCAGGAATTATCTTTTTATAGGATTTTAATTCATCACAAAATCTTATTGATAAACCATTACGTTGAAGTGCTAACACTTCTTTCGGTAAATCCAATTCTCCGTTAGGGAAATCTTCATTACTTAACCATAAAATTACTTTATCCGGTTTGACTTGCTGATTTAAAAGGGAATATAAAGTATAATGAACATCATACATTCTTTCAGGTATTGATGTAAGTGAAACTATTATTCTAGGTTTTCTTTTACTTTTCTTAACTCCCCTGTCAGTGAAGCTTTTTAATTTTTCATCAATTTCAAATTTGTTGATATGTTCGATTTCATCAAAGTCCTTGTTGATTTTAATGTTACCTTCATGAATACCTTCAGTGACAAAGTATACCAGAGGATTTAATGTTGACTCTTCTATTTTCTTGTCGGAATGCTTATACTGTAAAGGATTGAATTTTTTATTAGGTTGCTTGTTCTCTTCATATCCCTTATAGATAAAGTGTAACAATGGATCAATATCTAAATCATAATCATATGTTTTCTTATAAAACACTTCATCAAAAAGCTTCATATCCTTTATCTTTTTATATGCCAACAGGTTAACGTAGTCGCCATTTTTCAAATCATTTGATATTTTATTTAATATTTCTATCTTTGTAATGTCCGTGGTGGTATCAAGTGATTCAATTAATTGGTTATGTTTTTTCTGAATAGATTCTTCAACTTTTGTTAAAAGATTGTCTGATATGTTTTCTTGATTAGTATTGGATAATTCTTCAATGATTTTATTTGTGGTTTGGTCGTGTGCTTCTATGCTTTGAGTAGTTAAATTATTTATTTGTTCCTTGTTGTGATGAAGTAATTCTTTAACCTCATTGATTGTCTTATCTGTAATAGGATGACTTTTGTTTTGATTATTGATTTCTTCAATAATTTTTGATATGTTATTGTCCTGATTTTCCTTATTTTTATTAATTAATATGGAGAATTCTTCACGATTGGTCTTTAAGAGTTTTTCAATGTTACCAAGCTTTTCGTCAGGAGTGTTCAATTCTTCAACAATTTCCTTATTGGAATTGTTCATATCTTCCTTAAATTCATTGAAAAGATTAATTAATTCTTGATTGTTGGAATTAATAATATTCTTTAAATCGTCTAGTTCTTTTTGAGAACCAGCACTTTCATTTTTTGAATCATTGGTTGATAATTCATTGATAATTTTATTTGCAGAATCACTTAAATCATTTTTATTATTATCAAATAAAACGGATAATTCTTTAATATTATCATCTGATTTAGAATTTAAATTTTTTATATCCGCATCTAAATCCTTGTTTGATTCTATAATTTTCTGCAGGTATTTTTCATTAATTTCTTTTTCAAAATTTAATTGATGTTTTAAATCATCTATAGTGTTAATATAGGATAGTTTTAAATTATCCATATAAGTGGTATATTCAGAAATAAGAGTTTTTAACTCGTTTAGTTCTTTGATATTTTGATTATTAATTTCATTAGCTTTTGATAACTGACTTTCTAATTCTTCGCATTGACTTTTATATAAGTCATCGTTATCATTGGATTCTGAAATGGAATCATTAAATTTATCTAACAAAGACATGTTTTTTCCCCTTTATAATGTGTAGTAGCAATTTTAAAAACATTACTTTATAATTATATAATATTATATTTCTTTTAATTAATAATATATTAAGAAATATTCAGCATAATAATCGATGTAATGCCAAATGAATTAGTAAAAATAAAAAAAGTGTTATGATAGTTTATGCTAAATCATCTATTATTTTGAAAAAGTCATCATATTTGTCAAATATGTCCTGTAAATCTGATACTTCTAAAACTTCGATATATATGGAGTTCACTTCTTGACTAAATTTTCTTGTAATAAGGGGATGTTCTTCAGTGAATGTCTCATTAATAATTTTCTTTATTTCCTCATATTTGTCTTCTTTGAGATTGTACATTCTGTGATGATTGAATACATCCATTGCATGTAATATTCCTTTATTATACATGCCGGTACAATGGGAAATGGAAATTTTAGTATCTAAATAAAAAGGAGCATCAATTTTATCTGAACGGAGTTCACAATTAATTTTACACATAATATGGTCGTCTTGAACATTATGTATAATGTATTTTAAAGTTTCAAATTGTTTTAAATTAACTTGATTAAATAATTCCATAATTTACACCTATTATATAATATTATTTTAATGTTATAAAGGTTAAAGGTACATTTTTGGTGATAATCTTATCACCAAATGTATTGAATTATTTAATAATAAGTATTAGATCTTCCCTAAGGTAAGTCTAATTTCATAAGATATGTGTTATAGATCTTCCTTTTCCAGATAAGTCTATATACATCATCCTTATATCCTCACGTTATACTTTTTTTTTAGTTTAATATAAAGATAATCCGATAGCGTTTGATAAGTAATCAAGGGGGTGTTGAGAAGTTTTAGGGGGGTATTGATAAGTACTATGTTGGGTTATGAAGAATAATAAGGGGGGATATAGTTTTGGAATATTAAATTGAAAAAGTATATATATAAAATAATCCAAATGATTAATTACAATATTCATTGTAATATTGTTATAAGGGGTCAACGTGGAATATCAGAATTATTTGTAAATTTTATTAAATTGATACTTAACAATATTAGGTAATATTGTTGAAATATCCTATAATTATGGTCTACAATATTTTTTTTACAAAAAATTAATATTCCACTTCTTCTTATATTTATCAAAAGGAGTTATAACTATGTTTAGTTTAAATTTGAACCCAGAAGACATTCAGATAATTGATAATTATAATCTAATCAAAAATACAACAAAAACAACAAATAAAAAGGGTGTTATTAAGAAATATGTATCTTATAACTGTAGTTTTCCATATGTTTTTATAGAATTATTGGATCATCCGGATATTGTTTATTTTTATGAATATCTTGGAAAAACATATGTGACAAATATTCAACCTCCTGATAACTATAAGTTTAAGAAAGTTGCATTGCATTGTAGAAAAAATTCCCAACAAAATACTTCTAAGGATAATAAGGATAAACAATGGGCTCAATTAGTTACAGTACCTAAAAGTGTTATGGGTAGTGTTGGAGATTATAATAAGTTAAATTATATTTTGCACTGCAATCAAATAGATCATATTACAGGTCAGCAAGGTTTATTGGAAGTTTTTTTATCTTAACATTACTATAAAAAAAAATAAAAAATAAGTTTTTATGATTTAACTTATGTTTTAATAGAAACTTAAAATCTCTTATTTTATGTTCTTTTTTTAATCTTTCATTTTAAGTTTCTTTCCATTTATTTTTGGAGGCTAATAAATGTTTAAAGGGTGATTATCTATTTTATATGTCTATATTATGGATTTTAGTGTACAATAATTGTACACAATATTAATATTATATTTTTAGTATATAAAGTTTTCTAATTTGTACATTTTTTATACAAATTATTTTAAAAAAAATAAAAGAGGTAATTATATTTTTTTATTTATAGTGTATTTCATCATGAATACCGCTATATGGTTCTAATTCAATAATTATCTCTTTAATTTCGGGGAATTTATTAAATAAAGTTCTTTTACATGTTTTAGATATTTGATTTGCCTGATTCACGCTGATATCATCTTCAACCACTAGATGCATATCCACATGTACTGCTGATTTGGTTCCTCTGGTTCTTATGTTATGAACATTTTGAACGCCATAAATTTTGTAAAGTTCGTTCTTAATATCATTGCAATCCATAATGTTTACATCCAATAAAATATCCAAATTTGATTTCATAATGTAAAATCCAGTTCTCATAATCAATAGTGATATTCCTAGAGATAATATAGGATCCAATAGAGTTAATCCGTTTTGTATAAATACCAGGCTTAATATGATAATTCCTGTAGCCAATGCATCACTTTTGATGTGTTCACTATCTGTAATTAACAAATCACTATTATATAGTGTACCCATTTTTTTCTCGTATCTTGAGACCAGTATTGTCAACAAAAGTGTGATAATCAAAACGGCATATGTTGACACGCTAATTGTAGGTACAACATGATTAAAGAATCTTTCTATCGCAGCAGTTATAATCTCATAAGCAACAATAAATAATGTTGCTGAGATTAATAATGATGCAAATGTTTCAACTTTGCTATGTCCGTATCTATGTTCCGCATCTGATGGTTTACCTGATATGTAAACTGCTCCAATTCCGACAATATTTGTCAGTGCATCTAATAAAGAATCATATCCGTCCGCAGTGATGCTCAATACATTAGTATTATATCCATAAAGGACTTTTACCAATCCCAAAAATAAATTTGAGAATAATACGATTAATAATACACGTCTAACTTTATCATAATAATTGTCCATAAAATCCCCAATTAAATTTTAGTTAAATATATTATTCTTTTTTTTACTTATAAAACTAAGTTATTTTAAGTTAAACTAAATTTAAATAATATATGTTTAGTTAAGCTTAATTTTAAAGAAAATTATTAGTTATAACTAAATTTAAATTAAAAATATTAGTCTAGACTAAATTTAAAAAGTTTAGTCAAGACTAAAAAAAATAGAAAAGTTAATTAAATTCATGAAACATTTCATATCTGGATGAGATGTGTTTATCAATTTTTTCAATTGCTGTTTCATTATTATTAAATATCTCCTTTATTTCATCTAATGAAAAGTCATCATCATCTATTCCCGATACAATCAATATGTTGATATCATCATATTTTTTCAATTTATCAGATAATTTTTTTATTATTTCAAATTCATTCAGATTTTTTGCTGAGAATATGTTATAAATTCCTTCTGAAACTAAAGCCACTCCACCAATATGTGCTTCATTACCAATGATTGAAATTTTTAAATCTTCACCCATTTCTTCAAGAATATATTTAACTTTAGTAATATCATTGCCCATAGTAAATTGTAACATTTTTTTTACCTCTCTACTCATGATTATTATAAAATTACCATATAACTAATTAATCGGTATATTAATTATTATATTTAAGTATTATCCATTAAAAATCATTAATAGAGCAAATATGGAAAAAATAAGTCCATATATTTAAAATTAGTTGAAAATCAAGGGTTTATTTTAAGTATTTTTTAATTATTATTAATTGATTATTCTATAAAAAAATTGAAAAAAAAGAAAATAAAAAATTATAATGATTCTAAATATTCATAAATTATTTGAACAGCCTTTTGATTATTGCTCATTACTTCATTAATTTCGTCTATTCTAATGTTATCAAGATGAAAACCTGCTTTAATGAGTATAGTGTATTTGTCACATTTTCTAAATCGGGATATGAATGCTTTTAACATTTCATCTTCCCTGTGGTTTGGAACATTTATCAAAGTATATGAATTGTTGGATATCAGTACGACACTACCAATATGTGATTTTCCACCACAGATAGTTATGTCAACATCATTGCCAATGAAATCAACTTTATAATCAACTTTGGTTTTATCATGTCCTACACTAAATTCATACATTTTCTTTATTCACCACGTATTTTCTTAGTTTCATCAATATCTACGCTATTATCATCTTTAATTTTTACTCCATAAATATTTAAAGCAGATTCTTTGCTTATTAAACCATCCAAATAGTCTATGAGAACATCATTTACGTCACGTTTCATCGGATCTCCGTATCCTCCACCACCTGCAGAATGTATGCTCACAATGTCACCTTCAGATACTTTCCTAGGATATTCCTTAGATTCCGTCTGAATCCATTCGCCTTCATGACGGAACAAAGGTTTGTTAAAAGAACCGTCAAATCCGCCATTCAATCCGTAAGGTGGATTTTTAATACCATCACCGAACATCACTATTTCCGAAGTGTCATCATAAATCTGGAAAGTGTATTCAATACCTGCACCTCCACGATATTCTCCAGCACCTGCAGTATCACATTCCATTTCATGTTTTAATGTTATGTGGGGATACTGAACCTCATTGGATTCTATGTTGGGAGCCTTCACACCCCCGTAATTAGACATGGGAGACATATAAGGTTTTCCATCCAGTCCCTTCATAGCTCCACCACTACCGAGACTACAAAATGAAAATCCAACATAAAATCGTCCATTACGTGGATCGATTCCATAATAGGAAGGTCCGATATAATTACCATAACCTGCAGGTAATCTGTCAGGAATAGCTTTGTTCAGTGCTTTAAATATTGTGCCTATTATTTCACTGGCTGGTGTCAATGTTGATAAAGTCATAGGAGCAGGTTCATAAGGATTTACTAGTGAACCTTTAGGTAATATTACATCAATAGCATTAAATGATCCTCCATTTCTTGGTATGTCCGCACCTAAAAACCATAAAGAAGCTATTCCTGAAGCTGCCGTAGCGGTAACAACTGATGTGTTAACAAAACCTTTTACCTGATCATCAGTACCAGTAAAATCAACAGTTAATGTTTCACCATCAACAATTACAGTTACGTTAATCTTTATGGGATCTTTTTGAAAACTGTCATCATCTATATATGAAAATGCACTGTATTTACCATC
>AUXO012911368.1_pt1 | contig 24591 bp, 24 predicted proteins | sample 768731 | NCBI WGS metagenome assembly AUXO01 (sample SAMN02715735, study PRJNA202380) | gut metagenome | biome: sheep rumen | host: Ovis aries | place: New Zealand: Palmerston North | reverse complement strand
GTAAGTTGAGGATAAAGATTGGGGGTATATGCAGATCCAATCGATATTCTTAATATATATTTATCCTTATGAGAATGGAGGTAGCAAAATGGAGCAGTTTACCGAGGAACTACAGGAACAGCTACAAGTAGCAACAGCATTTACGATTCCTGTGTTCGGAGGAATTGAAATTGCCGAGTCAACAGTCATTACCTGGGTAATCATGGCCATGCTTGTTGCTATATCGGTTTATCTTGGATCTAATCTAAAAGTCAGAAATCCGGGGAAGCGGCAGCTTGTGGCAGAAATGATTGTCTCGTGGTTTGATAAATTTACAGGAGAGTTGTTGGGAGAACACGGAAAACAGTACAGTACTATAATTTCAGTAATTCTAGTGTACATTGGAGTTTCCAATGTAATCGGACTTTTTGGATTAAAACCACCAACAAAGGATCTGAATGTAACAGTTGGTTTGTCACTTATCAGTATCTTCCTTATTGAAATCGCTGGATTTAGAAGAAAAGGTGCAAAAGGCTGGATCAAGCATTTTGCAGAGCCTGTAGCAATTGTTACACCAATTAATATCTTGGAACTTGTGATAAGACCTTTATCACTCTGCATGAGATTGTTTGGTAATGTACTTGGTGCTTTTATCATCATGGAGCTTATCAAGATGGTGGTTCCTGTTGGAGTACCGGCAATATTCAGTCTTTATTTTGATATTTTTGATGGTCTCATTCAGGCCTATGTATTTGTATTCCTTACATCACTTTATATTCAGGATGCCACAGAGTAGAGGAATCCGTGTATTGAATACAAAAAATATAAGTAAATTATTATACGTTAACAAATGTGGTAACACAGTAAAACACAAACTCATTTATAAATAAAGGAGAAAAAAATATGAGCATGACAGCAATAGGTGTAGGTTTAGCAGCACTTGCCTGCTTAGGAGCAGGTCTTTCAATTGGTATCGCAACAGGTAAGGCAGCAGAGGCTATCGCAAGACAGCCTGAGGCAGATGGTAAGATCATGAGAATCCTTCTTCTAGGTTGTGCACTAGCAGAGGCAACTGCTATTTACGGATTCGTTCTTGGTATCTTATGTATTTTCTTCCTCGGATAATAAACAATACAAAAATAGAAGTTAGAGGAGAAAAAACATGTTAAGAGTAGATATCAATTTATTATTTACTGTTGTTAATCTGCTGGTACTTGTTTTTCTTATGAAGAAGTTCCTTTTTAAGCCAGTTAGAGAAGTAATGGAAAAGCGTCAGGGCGAGATTGAAGAATCATATAAAAAAGCTGAAGAAACAAATAAAGCTGCTGATGAATTGAAAGCAAAATATGAAGAGGGTCTTACCAATATAGAAGAAGAACGTAAGAAGACTATCAATAAAGCCAAGATTGATGCCTCCAAGGAATATGATGAAATAGTAAATAATGCCAACAAAAAGGCTGATAAAATTCTTGCAGAGGCTAAACTTCAGGCTGAGAAGGAAGCTGAAACAAAGCAGCGTGAGATGCAGCAGCAAATGGCAGTTCTCGTTGCAGAAGCGGCATATAAAATTGCAGCTTCTCAGGATAGTGAGGCAAATGACAGAAAGCTTTTTGACCAGTTCTTAAGTGGTGAGAAGAAGCAGACAAATAGTAATCAGGAGGCGTAATAGTGAGTCAAAAGGCCAGAGAAATTGCTGAACGTCTGATTCAGTTACAGGTTTCTGAAAGTGTAATAAATGCGACTTCACGTATCTTTGAAGTTCTGCCACAGACTGCTTCTCAGTTGAGCGATCCTACAATTCCTATTGAGAAACGTGATGAGGTTATTGATAGCGTTTTTCCGACAGAGGTCAGAGGTATTCTCAAGTCTCTTTGCGATGACAATGATGTTTCTTTATGGAAAGAGATAGTTTCTCAGCATAAAATAATACGTTCCAATGCTGAGAAGCAATTGAATGTGCGCTTAAGATATGTGACGAAACCTTCTGAAAAACAGATTTTGGATATTCAGAAGTTTGTATTTGATAAGTATCAGACTCAGCATTTTGAGTTCGATATGTTAGAGGATAAGTCTCTCGGAGGAGGCTTTATCCTTGAAGTGGGTAATGATCAGTATGACTGGTCAACAACAGGTCGCCGGAATCAGTTCCTTGAGCAGTTGAAGGCAACACGTTCAGGACTGACTAGTGATGCAGATATCCTTACTATATTACAGCAGAGTGTAAATAGTTTTGATCTGAAGGCCGAGAAGAAAGAGATAGGCTTCATCGAAAGTATCGGTGATGGTATTGCTATCATGAATGGTCTTGATCATGCAATGTACGGCGAGGTCATTGCCTTTGATAATGGTACAAAGGGAATGGTTCAGAATATCGAAAGAGACAGGATCGGTATCATCCTGTTTGGAGATGAGACAGGTCTTGGAGAGGGAAGCCGAGGTATCCGTACCGGACGTATGGCAGGTATCGGAGTATCTGATGACTATCTCGGAAGAGTTGTAGATGCACTCGGCAATCCGATAGATGGTCTCGGCGGAATAAGTGAAGTTGAGTATCGTCCTATCGAACAGCCTGCACCCGGTATCATAGATCGTCAGCCTGTTAATGAGCCATTGCAGACAGGTATTCTTGCAATCGACTCAATGTTCCCTATAGGTAGAGGACAGCGTGAGCTTATCATCGGAGACCGTCAGACAGGTAAAACTTCTATTGCACTTGATACTATCCTAAATCAGCATGATAAGAACTGTATATGTATATATGTGGCAATAGGACAGAAAGAGTCAACAGTTGCAGCACTGGTAGAAACATTAAAGAAGCATGATGCTATGAGATATACCTGCGTAGTTGCTGCTACAGCAGCAGATCCTGCACCTTTACAGTATATTGCACCATATTCTGCAACATCTCTTGCTGAGTACTTTATGTATAAGGGTCATGATGTACTTATCGTGTATGATGATCTTTCAAAACATGCAGTAGCCTACAGAGCATTGTCCCTTCTTCTCGGAAGATCACCGGGACGTGAGGCATACCCGGGAGATGTATTCTACTTGCACTCAAGACTTCTTGAGCGTTCATGTCACCTTAATGATAAGCTTGGCGGTGGTTCTATCACTGCTCTTCCTATCATAGAGACACAGGACGGAGACGTTTCGGCATATATTCCTACAAATGTTATATCTATCACAGATGGACAGATATTCCTTGAGTCTAATCTTTTCTTTGAGGGTCAGAGGCCTGCGGTTAATGTAGGACTTTCGGTATCACGAGTAGGTGGTGCTGCTCAGACAAAGGCTATGAAGAAGTCATCGGGATCCCTGCGTATCGATCTTGCTCAGTATAGAGAGATGGCTGTATTTACACAGTTCTCATCTGATCTTGATCAGAACACGAGAGATCTTCTGACACAGGGTGGTGTTCTGATGGAGCTTCTCAAGCAGCCGCTTGGACATCCGATGTCTCTGAGTGATCAGGTCATAACACTTATAGTTGCACTTAATCACAGGATGATGACTGTGGATAAGAAGAAAATCAAGGAATTCCAAGGCAAGATGCTTACATATTTTGCTCAGAGATATCCTGAAGTTGGTAAGAACATTGAGATTTCCAGAATGATCGGAGAGGATGAGAAGAATCAGATTCTCGTTATAGCCGATGAATTCCTGAAGTTGTGGGATGATAATGATGGAAATGTCGAGATTACCGAAGATTAATAATGTAGTCAAGTGAGCTATACTTAAAAGGTATAGCTCATTTAGAATAATCATATAGAGGAGTTAATTGTGGCAACAATAAGAGAACTGCGAGACAGAATCTCGAGTATCGATAACACTTTAAAAATAACAAATGCCATGTACCTTATCTCCAGTACAAAACTGCGTAAAGCCAAGATAGAATTACAGCAGACTGAGCCGTATTTTTATACACTTCAGACAATGATTCAGCGTATACTGAGACATTTGCCGGAAGGTTTTACACATCCGTATCTTGATACAAGACAGCATCTCAGGGGTCAAGTTGATCCAAAGAACTACCGTACAGCAATTATATGCGTAACTGCTGACAAGGGACTTGCCGGAGCGTATAACCATAATGTTATAAAGCGTACAGAGGAGTTGCTTAAGGAACGTCCGGATCATAGATTATACATAGTCGGCGAAATGGGAAGAGTTTACTTCAGACAGACAGGTGTGGATATAGAGGAGCAATTTCAATATACTGCCCAGAATCCAACACTTCATCGTGCACGTGTTATCACGGGACGTATGCTTGATCTTTTTCAGGAAGATAAGATAGATTCTGTTTATATAGTTTACACAAGAATGAAGAACTCACTTGAGATGGTGACAGAGACAGAGCAGCTGTTACCTATAGATAAGATCAATGGCGGCGCTCTGACTACTACTATTCCTATGGTAGCAGGAATGGAGGAGTTCAGACTCAGACCTACGCCAAAGGCAATTATCGACAATGTTATCCCAGACTATATCAATGGTTTCATATATAGTGCGTTGGTTGAATCTTTCTGTTCCGAGCAAAATGCACGAATGACAGCTATGGATGCAGCCAACAGAAGTGGTAACAAGCTTAAGCAGGAATTGAGTATCCAGTATAACAGAACACGTCAGGCCGCTATTACGCAGGAAATCACGGAAATTGCGGCAGGTGCAAGGGCTCAGAAGATGCACTGATAATTAGTGAGTCTTGTATCTTGGTATCTATGGTTATCATGTAGACATGGAAGCAATGTTTATGGTGATGCTTTAGATAGAGTTCTTTATATGAATTAGTATCAATACAAGGAGATATACATGCAGACAGGAAAAATTGTGCAGGTCATGGGACCGGTAGTTGATGTTGAGTTCAACTCTGACGTCATCCCGGAGATCAAGACAGCACTTACAGTAGATAATCATGGTAAGAAATGCACCATGGAAGTTGCTCAACAGCTCGGGCACAGCACAGTTCGCTGTATCATGCTTACAGCCAGTGAAGGTCTTGAGCGAGACATGGAGGTTATCAATACAGGTGCAGGCATCACTGTTCCTGTAGGAGAGAAAACCCTTGGACGACTGTTTAATGTTTTGGGTGATGCAATTGATGGGCAGCCGGCACCAGAGACAGAGGAACATTGGGAAATTCACAGAAAACCGCCTAAGTTTGAGGATCAAAATCCGGTTCAGGAAGTGCTTGAGACAGGCATCAAGGTTATTGATCTTCTTGCACCTTATGCCAAGGGCGGAAAAATTGGACTTTTTGGTGGTGCCGGTGTAGGTAAGACTGTCCTGATTCAGGAGCTGATCAGAAATATTGCAACTGAGCATGGTGGATACTCTATTTTTACTGGTGTTGGAGAGCGTTCCCGTGAGGGTAATGATCTATACAGTGAGATGACAGAGAGTGGAGTTATCAAGAATACGGCTCTTGTTTTCGGACAGATGAATGAGGCACCCGGTGCCAGAATGAGAGTTGCGGAAACAGGACTTACAATGGCAGAGTATTTCCGTGATGTTCAGCATAAGGATGTTCTTTTATTTATTGATAATATATTCCGTTTTGTACAGGCCGGATCGGAAGTATCATCACTTCTTGGACGAATGCCTTCAGCAGTAGGTTATCAGCCGACACTTGCAACTGAGATGGGTCAGCTTCAGGAGAGAATTGCATCTACCAAAAGTGGATCTGTTACATCGGTTCAGGCAGTTTATGTACCTGCAGATGATCTTACAGACCCTGCTCCGGCTACAACATTTGCACATCTTGATGCTACAACGGTACTCAGCCGTAAGGTTGTTGAGCAGGGTATATATCCTGCAGTTGATCCTCTTGAATCATCATCAAGAATACTTACTGAGGAAATAGTTGGTAAGGAACATTACGATACCGCACAGAGTGTATTACGTATTTTGCAGAAATATAAGGAGCTTCAGGATATCATCGCAATCCTCGGCATGGAAGAGCTTTCAGAGGAAGATAAGATGACTGTATATCGTGCAAGAAAGATCAGAAACTTCCTGAGCCAGCCGTTCTTTGTAGGTGAGCAGTTTACGGGAGTACCCGGAAAGTATGTTCCGCTTCAGGAAACCATCAAGGGCTTCAAGGCTATAATTGATGGTGAAATGGATGATTATCCTGAAAATGCTTTCTTCAATGTAGGTACTATCGATGATGTTAAGAAAAAAGCAGCAGACATTGCCAATGTTGAGAGCAAAAAGATATAAACATATAACACGATAGTGGTTTGAAGTGAAAATGTGAGGTTCAAAAATGGCAGATACACCAACCTTCAGCTTAAAGGTAATAGCGTCGAATAAAATATTTTATGATGCTCAGGCAGAATATCTGCAGATAATCACCTTGACCGGTTCACGTGGAATTATGGCTCATCATGCGCCATGTATAGTTGCAGTAGAAACCGGGCAGATGAGTATAGTAAAGCCGGGTGGAGAAAGAGTTACGGTTGTTGTGAGCGGAGGAATCTGCTCTTGTGCCAATAACAGAGTAACAGTACTGGTAGATACGTGCGAAACTGCTGAAGAGATAGACGTAAGAAGAGCAGAAGAAGCAAAAGAAAGAGCATTGGAACAGCTCAGACAGAAGCAGTCAGTAGGAGAGTATAAGATGACACAGTCATCACTTGCAAGAGCTCTTACAAGACTTGAGTTTTCAAGTCATAAAAAACACTACATCTGATCGACTGTACCAAACTTGAAAAAGAAAGCAGATAAACGGTAAGTGAATTGCCGGAGGATCTGCTTTCTTTTTTTATGACTATTTTCACATTTTATTTATCAAGCTAAGAGGTGGGAGTGCCCGGAGTTCTTTCAACCTACTATGTTGAAGTGGAAAAACACAGGGTGATATAATGAAATGAGTAAAAAATAAGTGAAAGTATAGGAGCATTTTCATGAAAAGAATTTTATTTATATGCCACGGCAATATCTGCAGATCTGTATCCGCCGAGTATATCATGAAATATCTCGCTGAGCAGGAAGAGATGACAGATATGATAGAGATTGACTCAGCAGCCACATCTATGGAAGAAATAGGAAATCAGATTTATCCTCCAATGAGGAAAACTCTGGAATTTCATCATATACCTATAGGAAGTCACAGGGCGAGGAGAGTTACCAAAGGGGAGTATGATCAATTTGATTACATCATTGCTATGGATGAAGAGAATAAGTATAACCTAAACAGGCTTTTTGATAATGATCCTGACGGAAAGGTGCACTACCTTATGGAGTACACTGATACACCGGACGCAATCATAGAGGATCCGTGGTATACAAGAAAATTTGAAATAGCATATCAGAAAATATATATGGGATGCAGCGGACTTCTTGAAACAATAAAGGGAAACTGAGACATTGGTTAAAACTGATTTAGTCAGTGATTTGATATAGGTAGAATTATAGGCAAATACCCGACATAACTAAATGGAAATAGTTTCAGGACAAAGAATAATATAAAATATGTGAAGAATATTAGTGAGAGGCATCAGGATGAAAGCAATTGGAGAACTAAAAATAGGTTTTATAGGTTTTGGAAATATGGCAGGAGCCATAGCTCAGGGATTGATCAATAGTGGTATAAGGTCAAAGAATATATGTGCGGTAGCAGGACATTTTGATAAGCTTCAGGATAAATGCAAAGCCATGGATGGTGTTATACCGATGGAATCAGCTCATGATGTGGTAATTGCTTCTGATGTTGTATTTATCGCTGTGAAGCCAAACAAGGTAAACGAAGTTATAACGCCCGTTAAAGAAGAATTGTCAAAAGGAAAGATAGTTATATCAGTTGTTTGGAACTATAACTATGACAGATATCTTGAGGAAGGGATACTTACTGAAGGCACACATGTTATTTGTACATGTCCTAACACTCCTGTGGCAATAAATAAGGGGATATTTGTTGTTGAAGATAAACATTCTCTTACAGAGGATGAGGAAACTCTTGTAAATGAGCTTCTTTCAAGGATAAGTCTGGTGATACCTGTTGATACTAAGCTGTTAGGAATCTCAGGGACCGTATGCGGCTGTGGACCGGCATTTGCAGATATGTTTATAGAGTCCATGGCGGATGCGGCAGTTATGTATGGATTGCCTAGAAAAACAGCATATCAGATGGTGTCGAGGATGATGGAAGGAACGTCAGCTTTACAGTTATCAACAGGTAAGCATCCGGGAGAAATGAAGGACGAGGTGTGTTCACCGGGAGGCTCCACGATAAGAGGAGTAGCAGCACTGGAGGAGCATGGCTTCAGAGCTGCAGTGATAGATGCCGTTAAAGCTATACAGAAATAACCTTAAATAATTATACCGCTAAGCATATAGCCTTGAAAAATGAATTGATTGATAAATAATTGTCATAAGTTGATAAAAAACTTGTCAGTTTTACGTAAAAAGTGTATTATATAAAAAATTGTGGGTATGCTCCGATTTAACGTTGAATACCAAAAGGGATTTCAAGGAGATTGTATAGAGATGATGAGTCCAAAAACAAAGAAGACTATATCAGCGGTTATTGTCATTGCTCTTGTACTTGCGATGGTGCTGACAATGGTTCTTCCTTATATTATTTGATGAAGACAGAGTAAAGTGAAGCGGCAGTCCATTGCGGACCGCCGTTTTTTCTATATATAGATCGTTTAATTGTGCAAGTTATAGGGATGTGTTTGATAAAGCCGGCAAAGGAAAACAGACACAATTTTTTCAGATTGGATTACATATGGAACGAAAAATTATGCCCGGCCAGGATCTGGTCATGGTAGGAGAAGTTGGAACCTATGCAAGAGACAGATTACTGGAGCTTAGGTGCGACAGAATAAGAGAAAGATTTTCCCGTGTTTATCTCAATGAGGAACTGAATAAGATCAAGTCTCAGAATGAGGTTATGGATGAGTGGTACAATTCCGCAAGAGAGGCACGAGCGGCACAGTCAGAGTTTGATCCTATAGAGGTAGTCATGCCCGGATACCAAAAGGAGTATGGTGTAACAAAGATATGTAAGGTAGAAAAAGGCGGAGTACTGAAGGCATTATGGGATTTTTGTGAGTCAGAAAGTATCGATTCTGAAACGGGAAAGAGACGGGGCGAAGGTGCCGGATGTGAATTCAGATACGACCGCATCCCCATAAGTCAGTTTACTATGGAACTCTGTGAGGTATTTGATCTGTTTCCATACAGACTTTGGTCAGAGAAATGCTTTATTATGTCTATGGATAAGGGAGCACATTTTTGCGAGGATTTTCTGAGAATTCAGCTTGAAATGTCAAAGAAACTCGCGGACGAGACATTCGCAAAGGGTGGACGTACGGGATTCGACAGTGAACAGCATGTCAGAACAACTGAGCCGGTAAAAGCTGCAGTTTTCGGTAGATTCATCAAAGGAAAAAAGCGTATACGTACGGATGGTACTGAGACAGGTTATCTTACAAAAGAATCCTATGAGGAGTTGGAACGTTTTTTAAATGGTGAAAAGCGTATGTAGCGGAATGAGAAGTTGTATCCGATTTAAAAAATGTATTTATTGAGATTGATATAATGGAAAAATGATTTAATAGAGTCTTAAGTTGTGTGAATCATTGAGCGATACTACAATTAAAATGTTATCAGAGAATAACTTATTGTTAAGGAGTAAAATATGAGAGAAAAGATCTTAACTATCATAGAAAAGAATTCTCGTCTTACTGTTAAGGATATTGCAGGTATCCTGGGTGAGAACGAGGAAAAGGTGGCTGCAGAAATTGAGTCAATGGAAAATGAGCACATCATATGTGGCTATCATACACTTATAAATTGGGAAAAAACAGAGGATGAGCGAGTGGATGCTCTTATAGAGGTTAAAGTTACACCGCAGCGTGGACTGGGATTTGACTCAATTGCACAGCGTATATATCAGTATGATGAAGTAGATGCAGTGTACCTCATGTCAGGTTCTTTTGATTTCACAGTACTCATCAGTGGTAAGACTATGAAGGAGGTTGCAAGCTTCGTTCACAGTAAGCTCTCAGTTATGGATTCTGTTCAGTCAACGGCAACGCATTTTGTACTCAAAAAGTATAAGGACCACGGAACAGTTATTGAACAGCCTAGAGTAGATGAGAGGATGAAGGTATCACCATGAGAAATCCATTGAACAGTAAGATAACGGGGATACAGCCGAGCGGTATCCGTAAGTTCTTTGATATCGTATCAGAGATGAAGGATGCGATCTCTCTCGGAGTTGGTGAGCCGGATTTTGATACTCCTTGGCATATCAGAGAAGAAGGTATACATTCGCTTGAAAGAGGCAGAACTTTTTATACAAGTAATTCAGGACTTAAAGAACTTAGAGATGAGATTGCAAAGTACGTAAAGAGAAATTATGGTGTGGACTATAATTCAGTAACAGAAGTTATGGTTACTGTAGGAGGCTCTGAAGCCATCGATCTCGCCATGAGAGTTATGCTGGATCCGGGAGATGAGGTGCTTATACCGCAGCCAAGCTACGTATCATATGTACCTTGCGCAATCATGGCCGGAGGAACACCGGTTTCAATAGAGCTCGAAGAAAAAGATGAGTTCAGACTTACACCTGAGAAGCTTTTGGAAAAAATAACAGACAGAACCAAAATTTTGGTTCTTCCGTTCCCGAATAATCCTACAGGTGCGATTATGGAGAAAGAGGATATTGAGAAGCTTATCCCTATAATCGAGGAGCATGACATATACATAATAACAGATGAGATATACAGTGAACTCAGCTATAAAGGCAAGGCTTCCAGTATTATAGAATTTCCGGGCATGCGTGAAAGAACCGTATATATCAATGGTTTCTCCAAGGCTTATGCAATGACCGGATGGAGACTCGGTTACTGCTGCGGACCGCAGCTCATCATGCAGCAGATGCTCAAGCTTCATCAGTTTGCCATCATGTGTGCTCCGACCACATCACAGTATGCTGCCGTAGAAGCCTTGAAAAACGGCGATGAAGATGTTGTAAAGATGAGAGAATCCTATAATGAACGTCGCAGATATCTGGTTACAAGACTTCGTGAAATGGGCATGGATTGCTTTGAGCCATTCGGAGCGTTTTATGTATTTCCTTCCATCAAGCGTTTCAATATGAGTTCTGAAGAATTTGCCACAAGGCTTTTGAAAGAGGAAAAGGTTGCTATAGTTCCGGGAACAGCATTTGGAGATTGTGGTGAAGGCTTTATGCGTATTTCTTATGCATACTCTTTGCAGGATCTGAAAAAGGCACTTGATAGAATTGAGAGTTTTGTGAGCCGTTTATAAAATCGGAGGTTTATATGGCCTGGTACGATAGTGCAATTTTTTATCATATGTACCCATTAGGTATGGTAGGTGCAGAGCAGTTTAATGACTATGGAGAAGTGAGACATCGATTTGACCAGCTCATAGCATTCATACCGTATTTAAAAGTACTTGGTTGTGATGCCATCTATATAGGACCGTTATTTGAATCGGCCAGTCATGGGTATGACACAACTGATTACAAAATGGTAGACAGAAGACTTGGAACCAATGATGATTTTCGTAAGTTTGTAGATACAGCTCATAACTATGGAATTCACGTGGTGGTTGATGCTGTTTTCAATCATACAGGAAGAGACTTTTTTGCATTTAAGGATATCCGGGACAATGGGTATCAGAGTGAATATAAAGATTGGTACAAAGGGGTTAATTTCGGTCAGGGTTCGCCTAAGGGAGATGATTTTGGTTATTCTGCCTGGAGAGGGGCATGGGAACTGCCGGAGCTTAATTTTAACAATGAGCGCATGCGCAAGTACCTGATAGAAGTGGTGCAGTATTGGGTTGATACATTCGACATCGATGGCTTGCGTCTGGATTGTGCGGATGTGCTTGATATTACTTTCCAAAAGTCATTAAGATATTTCACTACTCAAATGAAGCCGGAATTCTGGCTGATGGGAGAGGTTATACATGGTGAGTATCAGAGATGGGTCAATGCAGAGACGCTCCATTCGGTCACAAATTATGAGCTGCATAAGTCCATATACAGCGGATTTAACAGTCATAATTTCTTTGAGATTGCTCATAATGTAAACAGAAATTTTAACATCTCAAAGGATCTGTATCTTTTCCTTGAGAATCATGATGTGGATAGAATTGCATCAAAGCTTGAAAACAAGGATAATCTCAAGTCTTGCTACATGGCACTTTTTACATTACCGGGAAAACCGTCAATTTATTATGGAGGCGAGTTTGGCCTGGAGGGCAAAAAGAGAAACGGCTGCGATGACAGCCCACTCCGTCCGTCCATCAATATAGATGAGATGAAACCGAACAGATTTACGTCCTTTGTTGCAAAGCTGGCTGAGATACATGGTAAAAATTCTGAATTACACATGGGGACATATAAAGAATTATATCTTCAGTGTAAGCAATGGGCTTATGCGAGAGTGGATCAGAACAGTGCTGTTATAACAGCATTAAATAATGATGAAGCACCGGCTGTTTTTTATATTACCTTACCTGTTAAGGGTAATATGGCGTTTGACCTTATAACAGAGGATGAGATAAATATAGAGCAGGATAACCGTATAATGGTAACGCTTGAACCTAATTCAGGAAAAATCATCAAGATAAAGTAATATCTGTGAGTAACGGTTTGTCTTTCTGTAAGGTATAACAATCAGATCCGGAAGATTCGGGGATGAAAATTTTATTTAAAGCAAAAAAACAGATAATTATTACAAACCGATCGGAAAAAGCCGGTCGGTTTGTTGTATAATAAGAAATGATACTTGAGGGTATTATGGTAAAAAAAGAGACAGTTACGGAGGGGAAATATGGCTACAAGGTCATCAAGAAAAAAGACCACACAAAAAAAGGAAAAGAATAAGGTTAATAAAGTGGTCCAAAATGATACAAAGGTAGTAAAAGAAACTGTAAATATAGATGAAGTGAAAGTATCGGATGGTAAAGAAACAAAAGTTAAGTCAGCCGGTGGAACCGTTTTGGATCCTGTTTTTATAACTGAACTTGACCGTTATCTTTTTGGTCAGGGGAGAAACTACAAGATATATCAGAAAATGGGTGCTCACCCTGCAACGCTTAATGGTAAAAAGGGCATGCACTTTGCTGTATGGGCTCCACATGCCAAAGCTGTTTCTATAGTATGCGACAGGAATAATTGGAATGTTGAAGCGAATTATATGCTGCCACTTGAAGATAGCGGAATATATGAAGGTTTTATAGAGGACATGGGTTATGGAGAGATTTATAAGTATGCTATCCACACCATAAAAGGAGAAATTCTCTATAAGGCAGATCCGTATGGTTTTTCGGCAGAGTATCGTCCGGGAACTGCTTCAAAGACTGCTGATGTAGCCAATTACGGCTGGGGCGATGGTGACTGGATGAGCAGAAGATCTGCTACTCCGACATTTGCACAACCAATTGCAATTTATGAGTGTCATATAGGCTCATGGCGTAAAAAGGACAGAGAGGAAAAGAATGGTTTTTATACATATGTAGAAGCCGCTCATGAACTTGCCGATTATTGTAATGACATGGGCTACACACATGTCGAGCTTATGGGGATAGCAGAGCATCCGCTTGATGCAAGCTGGGGATATCAGGTAACAGGATACTATGCACCTACAAGCAGATATGGAACGCCTAAGGAATTCATGTATATGGTTGACTATCTCCATAAACACGGTATAGGAGTGATTCTTGACTGGGTACCCGCTCACTTTCCTAAGGATGCCCAGGGACTTGCTGACTTTGATGGTACTCCTACATATGAGTATGCAGATCCTCGTATGGGAGAGCATCCTGACTGGGGTACAAAGATTTTTGATTACAGCAAGAATGAGGTTAAGAATTTCCTTATTGGTAATGCTCTTTACTGGTATGACGAGTATCATATCGATGGACTGAGAGTAGATGCGGTTGCCTCAATGTTATACCTTGATTATGGCCGTGAAGATGGTCAGTGGGTTCCTAACAAGTACGGTGGAAATGGTAATCTGGATGCCATGGAGTTCTTCAAGCATCTGAATTCTGTAATACGCGGCAGAAAAGACGGTGCCATGATCATAGCAGAGGAATCAACTGCATGGCCAAAGGTAACTACACCTCCTGAGGATGACGGACTTGGATTTACTTATAAGTGGAATATGGGATGGATGCACGATTTTCTTGATTACATGAAGTTGGATCCTTTCTTCCGTAAGGGCGCTCATAACATGATGACCTTCGGAATGAGTTATGCTACAGCCGAGAAGTTCATCCTTGTTCTCTCACATGATGAAGTCGTACACCTCAAGTGCTCAATGATAAACAAGATGCCGGGCATATACGAGGACAAGTTCAAAAACTTGAAGTGCGGATATCTCTTCATGTTTGGACATGCCGGAAAGAAACTGTTATTTATGGGACAGGATTTTGCCCAGCTTCATGAGTGGAATGAGAATGTGGCTCTTGACTGGTACCTGACAGAAGAACCGCTGCATAAGAATGTCCATACTTTTGTAAAGGATCTCCTTCATATGTATCGTGAATACCCTGCTATGTGGGAGCTTGACGATAGCTGGAATGGATTCGAATGGATAAATGCTGATGACTGTGACAGATCTATATTTAGTTTTGTGAGAAAGGATAAGACAGGTCAGAACAGTCTTCTCTTTGTTATCAATATGACACCTATGGAAAGAAGTGATTATGCCGTAGGAGCTCCTGTAAAGGGTAGATATACACTTATCTTTGATGAAAATGGAAAGGTAGATCCTAAGAAAGCTAAGACTGCTTATCAGTCTGAGGAAAAGGAATGTGACGGACAGAAGTATCGTGTCCAGTATGCATTACCGGCTTACGGATGTGCTGTATTCAAGTTTAACTATCGATAAAAGTACGTTAAAAGATTAACAACTGCACAAAAAAAGACAAATCATTTTTGTTATTTTTTTAACAAATTTGTATTTCCTTTTGAGATTCACTGTAGTACAATAAAAAGTATCAAAAAACATATGGATGTTTAACAAATTTTCTCAAAAACATTCATGTAATCTCAGTAAAGGAGACTAAATATGGCTAGAGAGTTATTATCACAGAACGCATCGAAAAGTGTATACCGTGATGGTGATAAGATCTTAAAGGTTTTTGCTAAGGATTTTGATAAGTCTGAAGTATTCCATGAAGCTTTTATCAATACTCGAGTAGAGAACATCGACGGAATCAATGTGCCAAAAATTTTGGGTGTCTTTGTTGAAGATGGACAGTGGATCATCGAAAAGGAGTATATCCCGGGTAAGACACTGCAGCAGCTTATGGATGAGAATCCTGCCAATCTTGATGAGTATATCGGCAAGATGGTTGATCTTCAGATGACAGTTTTCACCAAGAAGGCACCATTACTTCAGAAGCTAAAGGATAAGATCACATACCAGATCAATGGTTTAAACACCATTGATTCAAGTACAAGATATGAGCTTCTTACAAGACTTGAGTCAATGCCTAAGCATTTTAAGCTTCTTCATGGCGATTTCTGTCCTTCTAATATCATCGTTAAGGATGACGGAACCATGTATCTTATTGACTGGGTACATGCGGCACAGGGTAATGCAAGTGCAGATGTTGCAAGAACATACACAACACTTTACCTCACTGATAAGAACGCTGCAGAGAAGTACTACAATGATTTCTGTGCAAAGACAAACACAGATAAGAGCTATGTTCACAAGTGGCTTCCTATCGTTGCGGCAGCAAACCTTACAAAGAAGAGACCTGAAGAAAAAGATATTCTTGAGCAGTGGTTGAACGTTGCAGATTTGATGTAAAAAAGATATTATAAAACTCGCTGTCTTTATGACAGCGAGTTTTTTGTATAGAATACAAGTTGTTAAACAGGCTGCAGGAAGAGAATATTGAGACGGATTTGATGTAGCTTTGTATGATGTTTTGCTGAAGGAGGATACTGGAATGCAGGATCAGTTTGCAAGAACCGAGCTTCTGTTCGGTAGTGAATCTATGGACATACTCAAAAGATCAAGAGTTATAGTTTTTGGGGTAGGCGGTGTCGGTGGTTATGTCACAGAAGTTCTTGCCAGATCCGGAGTTGGTGCTATAGACATAGTAGATAAGGATGATGTGGATATCACCAATATCAATCGTCAGATAATAGCAACATTAAAAACTGTAGGCAGAAGTAAGGTGGATATCATGGCTGAGAGAATCAAAGACATCAATCCTGAATGTAGAGTTACGACATATAAAACCTTCTTTCTCCCTGAAAATAGCCACGAGTTTGACTTCACAAATTATGATTATGTTGTGGATGCAATAGATACAGTAACAGCAAAAATTGAACTTATAACATGTTGTACAAAGGCCGGAATACCGATCATAAGTAGTATGGGGGCAGGGAATAAACTGGATCCGACCAAATTTCAGGTTGCTGACATATACAAAACTTCTGTTGACCCACTTGCCAGAGTTATGCGCCGTGAGCTGAAAAAGAGGAATGTAAAACATCTTAAGGTAGTGTATTCAACAGAGATTTCAATGAGACCAAAGGGGAATCTCAATACAGATGATAAAGCTATAAATGAAACAGTAGGTTCAGATAACAATGCTGAAAAGAGACGTAAAGACACACCGGGGTCTGTAGCATTTGTACCTTCAGTAGCAGGTATAATCATAGGTGGTGAAGTCGTAAAGGATCTTATCAGAAAGAGTCAGTAATAAATAACCTGAAAAGATTTGGATTGATTTCATAGTTTAAATATCAAACCGTATCTTCAGGTAACTTATTCATTATGACATCAAGAGCTATCATCAGGGACAATCCGATTTCAAGGGCTATGATAAGCGGAAGAGTTTTATGAAAGATAAGGCGGCCCTTAAGTATCCATACAAGAGAAGGAATCAGTATCATAAGCAATACGGATATAAAGATTTTTCCTTTGAAAGAGAAATCTGAAGCTTGTTTATCAAGTTTATCTTGTAATGTCTTTTGATGACCGGTTCCTTTTTTTGGATATGAGAAGATGCCGAAAAGCCTTGGTTCGGATGATTCTGCCAGGTTATGCATCTCAACGCCTGGTAGGATATCATTTTCAGGGTAATCATCCACACCGTAGTCTGATGAAAACGGAATATCGTTTCCGGCCCCACAGCTTTCCTTAAAAGTTTCACGTTTTTCCGGTTTTATACATGCAGAAACATTTTGTTCTGAAGTATCATTTGGCAAAGTATCCTTAGGAATAGATGCGTTTATAGCTTCTTCCGGAATAATCCCGGCGTCTATGGGCCGGAATATACCATCTTCTGAAATCATTTTTTTCTTTTGAGTAATATCGCTATTGCCTGTGGAAGCTTCAATTCCATACGGATGCTTTTGTCCGTTGGATGAAAAGTCGCAAGAAGAATTTGGGGACGCAGCATTCTGTGAGGATATAAGTTGAGTCCGGATGTTCATTTCCTTTTCCAGATTGGATCTTACAATGCGTAAAAGATCGGTAATCTGATAGAAATCTTTAGTTGTTTCCTGAAAAATAGAATAACCTATGATAACAGCACGATCATCCTTATAGTCTATGTGCTTCAAAACAAAAGCAAGAAATTCAGAGAGTGTGGTATTAAAGCTGATATTACTGTCCGGAATTAAAGAGAAAATCCATGAATTCGTTTCTTCTTTATAGAAAACAGTTGATGGATCAAGGACAACAGAGTTTTCGGAAATCATGTACTCTTCTAGAGTGAGGAGAAGCTTATTTAAATCCTCCACAAATTTAGAGATGGAAAGATGTGACATAGGATGAGACTCAAGATACTTGTCCATAGGTTCGAGACCGGAGATATCATATTGTATAACTGCTTCGGTGTCGGACATATCAATATTCATTTTCAATGTGCCCGGAATAGCAGCTTCTCTCATAAGTCTGGATTCATAAGAATCGTCCGAAATAACTTCATTTTTGATGTACATGTAGCTGTGTCTTAATCCGTGTTCATAATTAATATTGTAATTCATTTTTGTTCGACTCCTTCACCTGCAGGATCTATGTCCTGTTCAAATATACTGACTGCTCTCATAAAATTTTCCGGTTTGAATATTTTTTCTCCATCCGGTGAGTGACTGTTTATCTCTGTTTCCAGAGCTGTTCTCGTATAAGTATTAATCTTGGACTGAAGCTTTATAGCTCCGGTAATCAAGGTGGCAATGACCATAAGAGAAATACTGAATATATAAGTTGCTTCAAGTGTGTTCATAATAATATGCCTCCTGCAACGGGTTGATTCATCAAGATGTAATAGAGACCGGGTAACATAAAAGGAATAAATGGAAGTGACATCCTGTGGAAATCCTTATTACATAGCTTTCCATATATGAGTATGACTGCACTTATCAGAAATGTAGATAAAAATCCGCTTATTAGAATCAGCAGTATACAGTTCAAAGGGATAAATAATGCTGAAATTATAATAAAAATTCCATCTCCAATTCCTAAGGCTCCGTTTGAGAGGATGCTTAAATATAAGAGGAACAGTCCCGGTAAAAATCTAAAAAATAAATCTGATATAGTTTGTGTAGTGATGTTGGGATCACCGGAAATATTTATATGAAAAAACAGCGGTATACCCAAAACAATAAAGATCAGGTGGATAATGTTTGGAACTGCTTTGTTTTTGAGATCAAAAGCTACTGATAAGAAAAAATAGAAAATATAAAGCAAAAGATATAGATTGTTGATATTTATAGACATAATAGTAGATTAAGTTAATTTAACCGCAGCGTACACATGCGTGTTTTCCGGCAGATACCGCCTCTGATTTTTTCATGGGCTGGATGAAACTGGACATGGTTTTACAGGTTGGGGTGCTGTGATAACTTCTTGCACCGCTTGTGTAATAAACGGTCGTCAACCGGGTGTTGGGTTTACAGGACGCACAAGGTGCAAATCGTCCTCCGAATTTTGTTCGCATTGAGCTGATTTGTGAACCGGATGTGGTATGTATATCGTGAGTTATATATGTACAGCTTAGGGTAGTGTGATAAACATCACTATCTTTAATGCTGACATAAACTGTAATATCGTCTTTTGTTTTGTCATTACCATTATCCTCCATCCATCTGTTGCCGCGGGCGCCTATCCAGGCGCGTCTGCTGGCCACGACCTGTTGAGGTATGCTGTTAATGTTAAAGACAGAAAATGGAAGTACTGCCTCATAGTTTGCAACATATTTTACAGTTTTGTCGGTTATCTCCGAATCACTGAGAAGATCAATATGCTTCATTCCGGGCTCTTCTATCTGAGAGGCCAGACTGAGGGCAGATAAAGTGGTTTCTACAGAATTCAGAACATCCTGATCGAGCTTAATGGTTCCATCTTTGGATTTATAGTATTCCGCATATTTTTCCTGAGCCACCATGCGGGCGTTGTCCTCCATGATTACGCTTGCATTGCGCTGGTGGTTCAGGATCAACATGGGTGTGATGAGGATGATACATGCAAATATAACGAGTGTAAGTGCAAGTGACGCCTCAATCGTATATGAAGATTGACATGAGGAAAGAAAAAGTTTATTCAATTTTTTTGTTAGTTGTTGTGTGACTTTTGATTTTTTATTGTCTGATTGCGTTTTTTCATACTCGGATTGTATTGATTTACGCATGTATAAATTTGAAAAACTTATCTTCATGTCATTTTCACCTAGTGTGTATCATTTTTATATTTGTAGTAAGTACTCACCTGAAAAGAATAATTCTTTTCGGGAACAGATCCGGTCACAAGATTGAGGATACCGGTACCATACATAACATGTTTTGTGTCGGGCCGAAGATCTACTTGCAGAGCATACAGACAATCATTGATGGAGAAAGACGTTTCAGGATCCTTTCCTGCTTTGCGAATGCTTACCTCTATAGTGTGGAGCATCCTGCTGTTAAGTTTTGACTGATCTATAACTCCTTCACCTAGAAGAAAAGTCCTTAGGTAGTCTCTGTAAGACAATCCCTTTTTGGCATTGCTGTCTGCTTCAATTGATTTACTGTTTCCAAAATCCAGTAGACCGCCTATATCCATAGACCAGGTTTCACTTGTGTGAAAAACAGGAACCCGGCCTTTAGACAGTAAAGTTTTCACGTCCTTTATAGATTGGGCGAGGGCCCATACACCGAGAACAAAAAAGGTAAATACGGATATAAGAGCGGGATTGGCCGTGACACATAGAAATGATGTGACGAAAGCTCGTGCTTCGTTTCTTTTGGCGGTATCTGTATACAGATAAATAAGGTTTAAACCTTCTCTCAGTGTCACAAGCTTTGTGACAAATTCTGAAAGGTTCTCTCTGTCGCTATCTTCTCCGTTTAAGATATATTCAAGTTCGAGAGAAGTATTTCCACTTGGAGGAAGCTCGTCTTTTCCGGGAGTTCCGGGATGATAGTAGTTAAAATACTTTAGAGCATACTCACCGAGGATGGCGATATCCACAGGACTGGCTGTGGAATCAGCAGAAAAATGTGGATTACTCTCATAGATTTTGGAATCAGATGGCATTGGCTGACCTGAAGGTAAGACCATAGACAAAAGATTGCCATCAATGAAAGTACTGATTTTATCAAGTGTCTGCTTGTTTTGATTATTGATTTTGGAAACTTCACCGTTGTAGCTTACAAGTGGAAAACTTCCCCAGTCACTTGCAGCACCGTTGTAGAATGCTGTAATCTCTGAACTAAAATCATAGTCTTCCTCATCATCTTCGTCCTCTTCATAGTTTGCCATTGCTTCGGCGAGCCATGCTTCGAAATCTTCGACATCACCTTTTACTCTGTCGGCCTGAGATCTTAAACCTGCGTTTTTTTCCGGCATGGCTTCAATCTCAGATCTGACTGTACCACTGCCGGAAACATAGTTTTCATACTCGGATATTTCAGCTTCAATGGCTGATATACCTTCTTGAGATAAGGATTCCTTACGGGATTCAAAGTCTTCACGAAGTTCTTGAACTTTGACCTGCAGCTTGTCTGCGGCTGTACTGTAATCAGAAACTGCAGAATCGATAGCATCAAGAGATTCCTGAAAGTTATCTGCAGAATCATAGAAGCTATCGGGACTCTCCCTGTTTAGAGCTTCCCAGGCATCGTGGTGACAGGCATGAGAGTTTTTGGCTGCGGCATCTACGTTAAAAATTGCATCTTCAACGGCTTTCAGATCATGTGAATCAAGAGCATATTTTTTTTGAAGCTCCCGAATTTCAGTAGATTCGGAAGTTCGTTTGAAGATATTTTGCATTTCTTCGGATATATCAACTTCGTTATGTTTAGAACCGGCAAAGCTGATAAGGGAATCAATGAGACCATATTGCATGTATTCAAGAATCTCTTCTTCGAAGTTAGTGTCCTCTGTTATAAGTTTATGTTCGGAAAGAGAAATATTATCCTCTTTTACGCTTCCCGGAAATAGATTATGGGCAGTTCTGTAGGGCTCGGTAAAATCATAGAACTCTTCTATGAGATCCTCATCGGTGCGGTACTGAAGTCCCAAAACTCTGTAGTTTTCCCACAGCACACGGTGGTACTGTGAGAAAAGGGACTCCATAGAAGCATCAGATGCGACCTGCCAATAGTATCGTTCTCCGACTGTGCGGCAGGACTCAACTATTGTGATGAGAAGAGCAGCAATCATAGTAAAGCTCAGAGCCATGAAAATAGTTACTGAGCTTTTGGAGCTTTTACAGAACATTAATATACACTCTGAGCCGAGCTGTCGATCTGATCGAAAATATTAGTAAGGAGATCATTGATTCTGCCCTTAAATACAAGAACAAGAGCGATGAGTACGACCAGGATAAGAACCATTTCGATAGTGCCGATGCCGGACTCACCATGTAAAATATAGTTGGCATGAGATCTCATGGAACGTTTTGCTTTTAAGCCGAAACAGAAAAGCATTAACTGAAATCTCTCATAGATTCGTACCAGCATCTTCATGAGTTCATCTTCCGGCATCATTGGGCTGTGAAATGGATTTGCAAATGCTTCTGAAATTGCATCATTCAAAGTGTTGTTAGTATAATTCATAATTATTCTCCTTTTGAGGGGCTACCTCGCTAAAATATGGTGGAAGCTTTCAAAACTCCCGATTTGTTATATGTCAAAACCGGCGGTTAAGTATGTGCCGATTGAGATGAGGGGGATTATCTTATCGCAGAGAGTGCCGGCACTATCACTATAACCATGACGATACTCAACATGAGAAAAAGAGGGAGCAGCAGCTTGGTTCCTGCTTCTTCACCGAGACGTTTGGCATTGGTCTTGCGCTGCTCGAAAGCATCGTTCATTTCAAGCTCCAACATGGTTCGTAGATTTTTTGTACCGGTACGGCGATTTTGTTCGATAAGGCTTACAAGTTTAGTGTAAGGCTTCAGATTTATACGCCTGCCTAAGTCGAGATAGACATCCGACTCAGGCATATTTCTATTGAATTGATAACATAGTGTCCTTAATTCCTGATATAGAGGACGATCCGCTTTGATCTTTCTGTCTACAAGCTTATCGTAATTCCTGGATATGATGATAAAGGAATTCTTTATTGTGAGACCTGCTCCAATGTAGACCATGAGTTTGGATACAAGGTCTGAGTAATCGAGCATTAGCATGGTTTCACGTTTTTTCTGTTCTTCTTTTTTTAATGAACCCTGCCTCATATATAATGCAATGGCGGCAAAAATTCCAAGGAAAGGGAAAATGAGATAAGTTCTGTCGGCGGTTTCATGATAACTGAGAGTCAGTCCGTTATGTTTGGTCGGAAGCACAAGATCATCCTCACCGAGACCTGAAATATTGGAATCACTTATTTTTTCTTTCAGTGATTTCAGAAGAAGATCATAGTCACTTATTTCATGAGGGATTACATTAACATAGATTTTATATGGTTCTGAATGATACTTTACTTTGCTGTAATCCTTTCTGTTGGCATCATTATCTGCTGCAGAATCTGGAACTATGTAAGTACTCATGATGAGTGACAGATATCCGGTTACTACTTCACCTTCCGGTATCACGTCATTGTTTACTGTTCCGTCATCTTCTATAAGATGCCTGTACTTTTTGTAATCAGTCTGATTGTCTGTTTCAGGATAGAAATGCCATGACATATCTATGCCTTTATCCTTGAGCTTTTGTATAAGATTCAGGTCATGTGAAACAGAAGCCAGACTCTGATCATCATCCTGTATGATGATGCCTTCAATGTTTTCGACTATATCATTAAACAGGCTGTCTGCAGCTTCTTTTGTATATCGTTTGGGACTTATTGTTATATCAAGAGGCACGTCTTTCCCTTGAGTAAGTCCGGAGACCTCCAGTGAAATGTTTCTGTCGCCTGTTCCGTAATTTGAACGTTTTATGTGGTTTCCATCTATTAGTATATTGTCATACTGCGATGTGAAAAAAACCAACACACTCAGAAACAGAGAAATCGCTATGCAGAGAATCTGTTCCTTGAGGACTTTTTTGGGAATGTTTCTGAATTTGAGTACACATGCAGACTGCCACTTACGAATAGTTGACTTTATTGTTTTAGTGATTTTCATACTTCTATATCCATAATGTAATCTGCCAGATACACTGACAGGCAGTAAATAGCAAGGCAGACTGTCATGGTTATCCTGCCAATGGTTGAAGTGTAGAGGGATACAAAGAAATCCGGTGATGAAAGATTCATATAGATTATTATAATGAACGGAATCAGATTCATAACCCGCTGCTCGTACTGTTTTGAGGCATTTAATGTTTTTATATCTTCAGATAACTGAACTTTATCTCGTATGATGTCTGAAGTGTGAGTGATTATATTTACAAGATTACCGCCATTACGTTTGGCAACATTAAATATCTCGGCGAAATTGGAAATGTCATCTAGTCCGGAGCGGTATGCAAAGTCTGACAACATTTCCTCAATAGGTTTGTTCAAGGAAAGTCCTTGTACAATACCCTCGAATTCCGTAACAATCATTGCATTTTCATTGAACATATTTTTCAGTTCATGTATGGAAGCTCTGAATGCATTTTCTGTTGAGTAGCCTGCACTTAGGAAGGAAGATAGTATAGACAAAGCTTCCTTGAATTGATTCAGAAGTTCCTGTCGTCTCTTTGATATCAGCTTTTTTCTTATGATGAATGGATAAATAAAACAAAGAGGAAGTGCTGAAAAAAATACAAACATACTCTGATAAAAGGTATAACTTACAAGTGCGTTTGCACATACTGCCTTTAGAACATGCTTCAGAAACTCAGACAGAGTGAAAAGATAGTTGTTATAGTCTGCTTTGTAATTTTTGGGTGGATGTAAGGGCTGAAAGCTTCTGAAGCTTTTCACCGTCATATTTATAAATTTGATTGAGGATGATTTCACCATTTTCTATACCTGTTACCTCCGATATTTCCAGGACCCTACGTTTGTGATCCTTAGTTTTGCCTAGATGAATGACTATATCGATTGCTGATGCAATCATGCTTCTTATAGCAGGAAGCGGAAGATCTGCTGCCTGAAGGATCATAACTTCCATTCGTTTCAGCATGTCCTCAGCAGAATTTGCATGACCTGTACTGATGGAACCATCATGTCC